>Ga0114997_10000583_pt1 | contig 30119 bp, 23 predicted proteins | sample ArcticOcean_MG_C_2_FD_87045 | JGI IMG/M metagenome (GOLD analysis project Ga0114997, IMG submission 87045) | Marine microbial communities from western Arctic Ocean - ArcticOcean_MG_CB4_136 | ecosystem: Environmental > Aquatic > Marine > Oceanic | place: Arctic Ocean: Canada Basin | collected... | reverse complement strand
TCCACTTCCAACGTCAGAAGAAGGAATGCGGAGAGAGATAGAAGAGGTCGCAGGTAGTTTTAACATGCACAGTGCTGGTCGCGATTATGAGGACGACGACGACGATGCGAGCAGCAGTTAGCCTGTAAAAATTTGTACTCGTATTCAAAAAATAAATATTTTCTCTCGCTCCTGAATTCGTCTTTATCGCGACATCAATGACAACAAACGCGTTCGATATGACCAGCGGGTCGCTCGCTCGAGTGTGTCATGAGAATAAACAGTGCGTCATAAATACCCGTATTGCGTTCCTTCCTCGTGCAGTCGTGCGCGTCGTTGCTTTTTATTATTATTTAGGTTTCTTTCTGCGAACGCGTATTTTTTATTGACCAAACTCGTTCTTCTTCTTCTTTCAAACACTTTCAACGAACAAACAGGTACGCGCACGCACCAGAATTGAATGACACTTTGCATTTGACGGGAAGAGGTATAAAAGAGCTGAAGTGTTTAGAGCCGTACGTTAATTTGCTCGCGATACACTTGACAGCAAACGCCATAAGCTCATTGGACGGTTTGCACAGTCTTCGAAAACTACGCTCCTTACACGTCGCCCATAACAGTTTGACCAATCTCAAAGGCATTGAAAACCTCACCGAACTCCGCTTCCTAGATGTATCGAGCAATATTGGTATGAACTCTATCGATGCACTCGCAAATCACGGCTCTATCGAGGTTTTATTGTGCGGGAACAACAAGAGTTTGAGATGTATCGAGGCGCTCTCGACGTGTCCGTGTTTGACCGCGATTGACTGTCGAGATTGTGGTATATCCGGAACAGCAAGGAATGAGAACGAAAGGATTTTTAGTGTAATATGCAGTTCGAAATGTTTAGCTTCGTTGAATTTGAACGGGAATCCAATCATGGCACAGATTAGTGAGCCGTTTCGCATTTTCTGTATTTCAAAGGCGCGCGCGTTGCAAAATTTGAACGAGATACCCGTTCTCTTAAAAGAACGTCGGATATCCGAGGCTTACATGCTTCGAGGTGGCCGCGACGCTGCTCAAGAAGAAAAGCGAAAGATTCATGAAGAAGAAGAGCGAGAGCGAGAGGAACAATGGGCATGGTTTCATGAGCTGATTGAAACCAAGAAGGAAGCGGTATAAAAGGCGAGTTTTTTCTATAATATCTAAGTGTACATTTCGAGTGAACGGCACGAACGAGCTATAATCACAACTCCGCTTCCGAAGCCTCTGTGAACGCGTCCGATACGCTGTATTTGGCTAAATCTTCTAACGAACTACCCGTGTTCAAAACTCTGAATTTACCATCCATTCCAGAAAACGCCATCGAAATACTCGTTTGACATTTCAAAGCCTCCGTACTTCCTGCAGCAATGGCGCACGTGCCAGCGGATGCACTCGCCGTGGCTAAACACTCACAGTCGCTATCCTCTTGCAACATGCACGCGTAATTCGCATTTCTTGAATCCGTGGCGTTGACACCGACGTGTAAACATTGTAAATTATTGATACCACCGCAAGCGCCGCAGCCGACGTTCTCCCACTGTAAATCTTCCAAGTTTCCTTCGTCAAACCGCGCTAATAGCGTCAACGACGATACGCGCCCGTGTTTCCCCGCAAAATCCGTCAGAAGAAGTGGGTATGTGGATTTCACTCGAATGACCCGCGGTATCGATCGCACGCCTCGCGCGAAGGCCACCACGCTTAAAAAGGTTGCCTGTGAGGGCGTTGTCGTCTCCATTAAACCGTCTTCGTCCTGTCTTGATGTTCTCAGTAACGTCATCTCATCCACATTCACGCGAAACGATGAAATTGCGACACCCTTCTCCGTTAAAGTCGATATATTCGAGCTATCGCACGGGTCTAAATCGCCCCAATCGTCGATAGAACCGTTCGGGAAATACGCCAGGCCGATTGTGAACGACTTTTTGAATCTGGCTTTGCCTTCGTCCACACACGGGTCGTATATTCCCGCCGCGTTCACATCTATTACTATTGTTCCAGAAAATGTGAACAACAACAAGGGTAACCAACACGCGGACGCGAGCAAAGAGAACATTTTCATCATAATTTTCATCGTCTCACGCGCGTGTGTTTTTGTAAAGTGTCGTCAAAGTGTGTATCTGGATTGACTCAAACACGCAATCTCTCAAAAAGTTACTCATCAAACTCTGAAACTTTTTTTATATCGCCACAACAACACAAAGTATATGCCCGATGCAAATATATCGTCAATTATTTGAAGAGATGTGTAAACAGACAGATAGAGAGAGATAGAGAGTGAGAAATCATGCACTCGAGGCGCACGGGAGCGTCGTCGTCGTCGGCGGCGACATCTTCTTCTCAACATCGTCATCAACATCATCAGCGAAGTTTCGATGAAAAAGACGAAGAGTTATACAAGAAGAGAGGCGTGGTGAAAGCGAGACAAAGACGAAAAGTTGTCAAAATTACCGTAACCCCTTCACGATTAATGGAGTTGTTCTTAATCGTATTGCTCGGGTGGTTCGTTTACGACAACTATCGAAACGATAAAACTAAAAGGAGTACCTCCCTTCTTCGTGACGAAGGAGAAAAAACAACCATTCTCTCAAAAGTTCAAACACTCTTTGGTTTCTTTCGTAAAGAAGACGACGACGAAACAACAAGAACAACAACAACAACAACAACAAGCGCGTCAGAGAAGCAACAAGCGCGTCGATCGAAGGGAGCGAAGGTCTTCGTATCTTCCGAGAAGGAGGATGAGGAGGAAGATCCGTTAGCAAAGTTGGACATGTCTCTTGTCGAGCGCCAAAATGTTCATGATGCCGACGGCGTTGGCGAAAAAGAGGACGATTTCGATGCGGATACTTCAGGAGGAACGCTCGGCAGTGGTGCAGAAGTCGAAACACACAGAGATGGAAACGTGGCCTCACCGAGAGCGTCTTCAAAGCGACCATGCAAAGGCATCTTTAGCGCATTAGAATTTGGCGAGTGTTCTGTGAAATGTGGTATCGAAGGAGGTATAAAACTCCCACTGTTTGAGAAGGATGACAACATGGACGAGGATTGCGTCTTACCGAAACCGCCGGTATCATCGAGTATGAAGTGTAACGTCGGTGTAGAGTGTCCGCAAAACTGTATCGGTAAGTTTGACGAGTGGACGGCGTGCGACGAAGAGTGCGGCGTAGGATTTCGACGACGACAATTTATAGTAACACAACCCCAGAAAGGTACCGGATCAAAGTGCGCGTACGTTAATGGGCACGTAGCCACGGAAAAGTGTTTTGGAGATAAAACAGGCACGACATTTTGCCAAAACAGGGATTGTGCCGGAGATTTCGGCGCGTGGTCGAAGTGCACAAAAGAATGCGGGGGAGGCACGAAGCATCGCGTGTACTCACAAACGCAAAAAGCGGGAACGTTTGGTAAGTCGTGTCTGTATCCTGACAAATATCGCGAACAAGAAAAGTGTAACGAAGAGGAATGCATACTGCCGGATTTTTGTGAAGGTCGATGGAAAATCACCGAACCTTGCAGTGCGAAATGTGGCGGTGGGAAGACGACCAGGGCGTTTTTCGTGACGAAAGAGGGAAAAGAGTGTCCGAATGAAGACGTTCGAGAGGTTCTGTCTTGCAACACGCAGAGCTGTCCGAAGGCGAAAGATTGCGGTAAATGGGAGCCATGGAGCGCGTGTTCGGTTCCATGCGACGACGGTATTCAAACGAGAAGGTATAAACGCACTGGACCTGCAGTTTTCGGAGGAAAATGTCCCGAAGAAGATGGCGCGAAGCAAAAGCGCAAATGTAATTTAGGATCGTGCGAGAATTTGTGCATGGGCGCATTTACAGATTGGGATGTTGAATGTCCGAAATGCATTTCAGAAGGATCTTACACAGCCGACAACAAATTCAGAACGAGAAAGTACGTCATTCCAGATAGCGACGCTGAAAACAGTAGCTCGTACGCTAAATGTCCGCACGAAAACGGATACGTTGAGCGTCAAAAATGTCCACCATTGATGATCACGTGTCCAGTACGATGTATTGGCGAATGGAGCGCGTTCTCCAAATGCACGCGCGATTGCGACGGTGGGACAACAAAAAAGACGTATTCAATCTTTCGACCCGCGAAAGGGAGTGGGGAGCAGTGCGAGGCAAAGCATGGTCAAGTCGTTGAAAATGAATGCAACATGCATAAATGCGAACGCGAATGTCTAGGCGTATGGAATAAACACACTGGGTGCATAGTTTCGGCGAAAAACTTTGCAGATCCTGATTTGAAATGTACCGGTGAAAAGATCGAACGCTTCGATTTGATTCCTCCACAAATTGAAAAGCACATAGGGTGCTCTTTACCAACAGTCGGCGGTGATATTTTCGATACGTACGAGGGTGAAAAAGGATGGTTTAAACGTTTACTTTGCGATACCGGCAAATGTATCAAGAAGGTTGAAATCGAAATCGTTTCTGACGACGGCGGGAATAGCGATGACGACGACGACAACGATGCCGATGACGAGGAGAACACGCGCGTATCGAAAGTGCGCAGAAGTAAAAGAAGAGGAGGTAGTAGTGGTAGCATGAAATAGAACTGAGTACTCCAGTGTGTAGCCTAACCTAATCGAGCACTATTAATCATGTTGAAACATGTTTAGAGTGAATTAGAGTTGTTTTTTTAAATTACAAGATTTCGAGCTCGTCTGCTGTCACGTGTACCAAGAACGTTTTGCCACTTCCATCCGGATTCGGCAAAGCAACTTTCACCGGAAGATTGGCTGAAATGTACGTGCCGTCGAGATCATCCGCTCTCTGTGCAACTTCTCCCTCCATACCGTTTAAATCAGTCGCCGCCCCTTTGGTTTTCGGCACGTGATACACTACGACCGATTTGTTCACTCTGACTTTCGCTCCCACAGGAACGTCGTCCTTCTCCGAAGCACCCACGTTGACGATGGTCATTTTTCCTCTTCCGTTCGATCTTTTCAGAGAGGAAGAAGAAGAAGAAGAGGTGGACGAAAGCGCAGTCGCCGCGGTAAAAGATGAAGTTAAACTGAACATGTTACGTTTTATGCGTTGTGTATATGTATTATGTGCACCGCTCGTGTGCGTAACAAATAGTGACGTGATATCGAAGACGAGGAAGCAGAATGAGAAGTGGATTTTTGCAGAAGCATGACAAGGCATATCCAAAACATCACAAAGGAGTGTGACACACAGGTCGTGGACGACAAAAACGTTTGCCAACAGGCTAACAAGCAAAATATCTCTCGACTCCTCAGTCTTTTAAAGCGAGACAAGGAGACAACAAATAATGTTTACGACGACGACGACCAATATAACGAACGGCAATGTGTCCTCAGACACTCGCGTCACTTCTATCGCATCTCGCTCGTCCAGCGCCTCCTCTTCCTCCTCTACTCACTCCTCCTCTTGGAGAAAGACGAACAACCGCCCCGCGATGAGTTTTTCTAACAAGAAGTTTTTGTCGTCGACATCATCGCCAGGAAGAGGTTCCTTTTTCACGCGCGCGTCGTCGGACCCGTCGTTGAACCCGTCGTCGTCGTCGCAGAATGAAGCGTCAGAAAGTTCGAAGGAAAAGACGTTCGGGAAAAATGTGGACGTGGAGAAGTACACCATAGATCAGCTCGCGTTTCTTTCGCGAAAAGAACAAGGCAAAAAGGAAGGTAAAGTCATCCTTCCCGATTATCACAACTGTACGAGGTGCAACGGAACAGGCAAGGATTTTTGCAGCGCGTGCAAAGGCAGGGGAACGAATGATCACGACATTACAGACGACTTCGAATCAGACGTATACATAGTCGGTTCAACGGCGGAACAGTGGAACTTGATCAAATCGACTTTAGGAGAGTCCACGCCGTGTTGGTTGTGTCGCGGTAAAAAAATTGCCATATGCAAAGATTGCAGGGGAACGGGTTGTCGAGATAGGGACAAGCTGTGGGTCAGGGTTTAGATTGCTCGCGAATACGACTCAACCGTGATGTTTATAATTTATCATTGTGGATGTTTGCTTACGTATACGTATATTTATGTATACATTTTTCATCACGCCAAAAACACGCAGTTTGCGTACGAAGTACGCGCGTACTCGTCTAAAAATTTTGCCCCAACTCTTTTTTTACACCTGCAGCAGAAAAATCGCGAACTAGTAAAATCGGAAAATAAAGCGCGCGTTGTTGTGTACAGTGCACACATACAGCAAGAACATCCTCATTTTGTCACTCTCGGGACAAATTGAATGTCGGTGAGACGAATTCGTTCTATCACATCCTCTACTGTTGCGCGAAACATACTCTCACGCACGGCGCAAAAAAGCTTTACCTCGTTCTCCGCTCCTCCAATTCTTCGACTAAAAGTGACGGCGACGAAGCCAACAGCCCCGTCTGCTCTTACTCTTACTGCTCTTACTATTCATTCTAGCAGCAGGAGAATGTTTTGTCGGGTAGTACCATCTAATGTGTCGTCTTCCTCGTCAATGTCTATGCAAAGTCATTCGTCAGGTACGCGAGTAGGATCCTCGACGTTCGCGAACGGTGGCGTCTGTCTTCGTCGTGCGTTCTTTTATTATCCTCGAACGATGACGACGACGACGACAAACTTTGGCCGCCAGCAAAGCTTCTTGCTCACGGAGCGACAACAGCGAAAAGCGGGAACTAATAGGGTACAAAGAAGCTTTCAGCTTGCTGCAGTTTCTAAACAATCGGCATCGGGTGGCTCGAGAAATACAAGAAGCAACGCGACGAATGGTGCCCGAGGAAATGCGAGCGCAGCATCCCCTGGTCCTGGTGCTGCAAGCAAACCGAAACCATCGTCTGCGAGCACGGCTTCCTCTTCAGCCTCCTCTGCGAAAACTGCGACTTCACCGAAAGCTCCGCGAGCGCCGAAAAAGAAGAAAGGGCCAGCAAACGGCGCAAACGGCGCCGGCGCCGGCGCCGGCGACAAGAGTAGTCCACCGTCAAACGGAAGGAATAATAATAACAACAAGACCGGTCGCAACAGAAACGGCGGTGGTCGAGGAAATCAACAACAGAAAAACTTCAAGAACAAAACCGCCGCGAGCGGCGCAAATCAAAACGAAAGCTTAAATGTCAACGTCTTGACGTGTCCAAACGGACGCGAGCTATTAAAACGCAAAGAGGCAAAGGAGTTTTTAGATCTCTTCAAAGAGCAAACTGGAGGCACGGCGTTGTGCAAATCTGTGGACGATTCAAAGAACGTGTTGCATTTTGTGCAACAAAAGATGTTGTTTAAACAGAAAATTTCGTATCAGACTAGTGGACCACCGCACAGTAGGCGTTTTGTCTCTACTCTAGAAGTTCCGATACAAACTGCTGCATTCCAATCGTTAGATGTGTTACCATCTTCGGCAACAGTTAACGGCGATGTGGTAACTTTTATGGGAGGCGGCATTGCGTTCACCAAAAGAGAGTCCTCATCACTCGCCGCTTTGGATATATTGAAACAGCTTTTAGAGTCTGGCATTGACCCAAAAGCACCTCCAAGCGTTGCCAAGATGAAAGAAAAAGAAATGAAAGAAAGAATTCAAAATGCGCAAGCTTTACTGGAGTTAGTTGATAGCTCGAGGCCTTCTATCGCCATATCAAAGAGACGAGATGGAAAAGCTGGTTTTGAGGCGGTGTTATCTTGCTTTGTCGACGGAGGAAAGAAGCTCGAAGGTGTTGGATACGGTAAATCAAAGTCCGAAGCTGAAGGAAACGCACTTCTGAACGCGTCGGAGGAACCTTTGAAGGAGTTACTTGGCGAGAACGTGATGAAAAGATTGCAAAAAGTTATCGCGGACTCTCCTGGGGGCCACGTTGCGACGCTGAGAATTCAAGCCTTACCGGATGAAGCAGTAGAAGTCCTCGTCAATGCTATGGGGTCTCCCGATGAGCATGACGCGAGAGTGATGGCTTTGAAAACCGAATGCCAAGAACTCGAACGACGCAGAGAAGAGAAGGCGGCGCGCAACGCCGAAAGCGGAGGAAATACCAGTTGGAGGAAGAAAGGTGAAAACTTGAACGAGTACCTCTTTAAATCCAAAAATGCAGAAGATTTATCCAAAGCGGAGGAGATTTTGGTCAGTAAGTACCGAGAAGAGCAAGCAAAGACGTCGCAAGAGATTTTACAGGAAGAAATCGAGCGCGAAAGACGAGCGAATGAGGATAAAGATTCAGAAGAAGCTAAAATGGCACGTTTCCGAGAAAAGTTGCCAATTATTGAATTGAAAGAGGATATGTTGACAGCGTTAGAGACCCAATCAGTCGTAGTTGTTTCTGGTGGAACTGGTACGGGTAAATCTACGCAATGCCCGCAGTATATTTTAGAAGATGCCCTAAGGAAAGGTAGAGGTGCAGAAACCAAGATTATCGTCACGCAGCCGCGCCGAATTGCGGCAATCTCAGTTGCCGAGCGCGTCGCCGCGGAACGCTGTGAACCGATTGGAAATTCCGTTGGTTACCGCGTCCGTTTACATGGGTCCGAACCTAGAAGTAGTGGTGGTACTGTCCAGTTCGTCACCACGGGTATTTTGTTGAGACGATTAGTTCGCGATCCAGAAATATCGGACGTTTCCCACGTGATTATCGATGAGGTACACGAAAGGGACATAAACACGGATTTCTTACTCGTACTTTTGAAGGAATTGATTCAAACCAGAAGAGATCTAAAAGTAATCTTAATGTCTGCAACTCTAGATGCTGAATCATTCTCAAAATATTTCACAATGGATACCGACATTGCTCGGCAAACGCCGTTGCTATCTGTGCCACCGAAGCCACGACATCCAGTCGAACTTCATTACCTAGAAGATATACTAGAGCAAACGCAATCAGACAACGGCAGAAATGGCGATGGTTTAGGAATACCGAGTGCAAACTCAAATGTAAACGACGATGGTGACGATATTATAGTTCAAAACAATGAAAATGAAATAACGAAGATTGGCCAAGACGACGATTGGCCACCAATCGTTCGTCGTCTCGCGGCTGAACTATTGCACGTGCAAGATATCTCGCTCGCTCGTGAGCTCGAAGAAGTTGAAGCGGAATCGAGAGCCTCCATGCAGATTGAGCGCATCGCTGATGCCGAAGATGCTGGTGAACAGCCAGAGTTTTCAGAAGATGAATATGAGGATGACGATGAGGATGACAGTGTCGACGACGACGATGACAGTTTGAACGCTTGGGAAGATCGGATGAAAAACGATGGTCGCAAACACTCGCACGGTCGACCGAGACTACAAGCTTTGCGTAAAGCCGTCGCGCTGAAGAACGATCGATCGGAGTTGGGGAAACCAGGAGTCTCTGGGTTCGGTGGTGGTAAAATGCGAGTAAATAAGAATACCAAACTTGGTGATCGCGATCAGTCCGAAGTTGCCGTGAACTTAGTGGCCGAAATTGCAACCCACATTGCGAACAAAGAAATCGAAAACAATAGAAAAGGTACCGTGCTTTGCTTTCTTCCAGGTTGGGACGAAATTAAAGCTGCAACAGAGCTCATACGAAAATCTACCACGTATAACGAAGACACTATGAAAATCATGCCGCTTCATTCGTCCGTCCCGCAAGAAGAGCAGCAAGCAGTGTTTACGCCTGCGAAAGAAGGTACGATGAAGATAATTTTGTCTACGAATATCGCTGAATCGTCGGTGACTATCGATGATGTACTATCTGTGATTGACGCTGGTCTGGTACGAGAAATGTCCTACAACGCAGAAAGCGCCATGTCTTCCATGGAAACGGTATTGATATCAAGTGCTTCGGCAACTCAGAGATCTGGAAGAGCCGGCAGGGTCGCTCCTGGATCGTGCTTTCGTCTCTACTCTAGAGGTGTGCACGCTTCTATGGCTGAACGCCCCACTCCTGAAATACAGAGAACGGCATTGGAAGCGACGTGCTTGCAGACGGCAGCGATGACGGAAAGTGGTATTCAGAGATTCTTATCGAGAGCTTTAGATCCTCCGAGCGAAGATACGGTAATGTATGCCGTTGATCGATTGACCAAGCTGGGTGCGATTCAAACCATTGAAAGTGGCGAAAAGTTGACAGCCTTAGGTAGAACGATTTCCAATCTACCGATTGATCCAGCCATCGCGCGAATGCTTCTTTTGGGTTGCGTCACAAAGTGCTTAGATCCCGTTTTGACGGCGGCGGCTTCGTATTCATCTCGCGATCCATTTTACACGCCTCCAGGCATGCGAGATGAAGCGAGAGCTATTCGCAAATCGTTCCACGACTCTTCAGATTTACTCTCGGTGTGCCGGGCGTGGGATCAGTGCAACGATCTGTTCAACAACCGGGATTACGACACCGCTCGCCGTTGGGGCTCTGACAACTTTATCTCAATCGCAGCCATGAGTAATTTGACTTCTGTCCGATCGCAATTACTGAGCGATTTAGTGAAATTAGGGTTTGTTTCTGAGCGAGACTGCGAGGGATATGGTCAAAGGAGAGTGTTGCGTTACGATTCTGGAATAAACACGCACGCCAATAACGAGGCGCTTTTTAAAGGCATATTGGCGACTGGTCTTCCTTCGAATCTTGCCGCACGAAGATCTTTGGGCGCATTTGGTACTTTGCGTACGCGCACAGAAAGCCACGCAGGATTGCACCCCTCTGGAGTTGCCTTTCACCGGAAACCTCCACGAGGTGTCGCTCCTTTGCCGAAGTGGTTCGTTTACCGTGAAATGGTGCTCTCTTCCTCCGTTTTCCTTCGAGATTCAACTGCACTTTCGCCCGAGCAGGTTGCCATGTTTGCTGGTCATCAAATCTCGTTTGCACCTAAAGTAGAGGAAGATCAAAACGATAGTACCGAAAGTGATGATGGTTTACTAAATGCGGACGGATCGGTCAACGCCTCCATGGATATCGATATGTCATTTGACGGAGACGACATGGTCCCGTCGTCACGTTTCGACCGCAGCGCTGCAGGCAGAGCTAAGTTTCTCTTAGACGAGTGGGTATTTTTAGATTCGAATTGCGAAGATACCATGGATTTACTCCGAGACGCCAGGGAAGAGTTAAATATGGCGCTCAATTGGAAAGTAATGTATCCTCGCAAGCCACCGCCAGAGTCCTCGGAGGAAATCGTGGATGCCATCGCTCAGATGCTCCGAATAGTTGACGAACGTGAAAGAAGAAAGAATAGATCGCGAGCGCGTTTTTCGCGACAATCGCCTTCTTCTTCTTCTTCTGGTGGTCCTTCAAGAAGAAAATTTAAGGATGTTGTAAGTTGATATAAGAAGAAATAGTTTGTAATAGAAGTCACACCCAAAAAGCGTAAAACGATTGCAACTATGGAAACAGTGGATTACATAAAATGGAAATAAACTTTACGAACGTACACTTTTTTTTTCATATATAATACAAACTTGTAAGCACACACGCGGTCATGTGAGCACATCATCTTTTCTTCCCGAGGAATGCTTCTAACGCTTCAACCGAGGAAGATAATCTCTTCTTCTTCCTGCCGCGCTTTCTTGGATTTCCATTCGCAACTAATTTCAGCGCGTCGTCGTCATCGTATCCGTTTCTCCAGCGTTGAAGAGGATCAACAGGCGAACATTCGCGTAAATCATGTACAACTTGGTCTAGTACGACTTTAGAAATATCGCTGCGCAAGTTACACGTTTTTTTCACGTGATGATATATGTTCTCTCGGGCGTAACCAAGACACTCGCCTATCAAGACGCCGTAATAGGGCGATTGCGCAACCAAAGCGCCTTGCGCGCCAAATGAAGCTAAAAGTGCGGCTCTTTCCCTGTTTGGTGATATGTTTGGATAGAATACGGCGCTTAAAGCTGTTGAACCTTCAATGCGACACGCTACGCACGAGAAAATCTGCGGCGTCGTTGTCACCAACTCTTTTAAAGCCCGCTTAACGAAAGGACAGTCGATTGGTTGCACTTGCCCGTCTTCGACGAACGGTGCGTACAGTTGAATCAACGCTAGTGGACGATTACCCGCAAGCAGCGCGTATATCTCGCCCGCGTTTAATGTTAATCGCTCAACTGCCGTCAACGGTGGTTGAGATGGCGTCGTACCCAACGACCAAAAATCCGGATTCTTAGACGCTTTCGTTTTCAATGCTGTCAAGTCTGTTATCTTCTCGTGTTTGACCCAGTCTACCTGTATCGTTTGTTTGTGTCGAATCTCTTCCAACACCGGATACTTTCCTGCCGTCACTAGCTCTTTGTGCAGACTCTCAAACTCGGGACAGAAAGCGAGGAGCTCTTCCGGCACGGAAGAAGACGAAAAATTTCCCCGTCTTTCTTCTCGTCCACCACCACCACCATCACGAGTGTGGAGTCTTGCTTCTTTGACCGTTTTCGAGACGTCCAGTTGGTACTCAATTCCGTCGATATAACCGATGAATGAAACGTCGCCAGAATTATCGATCTTTTCCACGATTTCAAAATAGTATTTGTCTCCTTCTTCTCCTTCTTCTTCTTCTTCTCCATCGTTGGCCGCGACCAGTTGAATAAGATCCTCCACTTGGTAATCCCCCCAATCAGAAGATGATGTTATCCTAATTGCGTCGTCGTTTTCGCCGCCGCGAGGTGTTGTTTCCGAAGAATATCGGCAGCGCAGTGGACGCGATCGATGATGACGTACATTTAAACGGTTGTTATGATACTGCTTCGGTGCTATGTTGTGATTAAGACTTGTTTGATACATTATTTTTCCCGACCTGCTATGGACTCAAGCAACTTGAGTCCCTAGCAGATTCCAAGAAAAAAATTCTACAATAGGAGGTAGGAGAGTATTTTTTGCTGCAGTTTCACCCCTCCCTCTCCTCAAAAGAAAAGAGGAGAGAGAGATGATAATGACGCTTCAACAAAACGAATACGTCAAGCTCAAACGACGACGACGACGACGACGACGACAACAACGATTACGTATATGTCAAGGTTTGTTGAATTGCTTTCTTCTGTGTTGCTGTATTATCGCTCTCGTGTTCCCACGTGGCGGAGTCGCATCAAAACGAAATCCATTTGCTTTGCAAAAACAAGGAGGAGGCGACGACGACGACGATTCTTCTTCTTCTTCTTCTCCTCCTACTTCTTCTCCTCCGTCCCATTCATCATTCATCTCCTCAAAACAACAACACCAAGCTAGTATGGAAACGAACGAGACTGATGACGGTAGTGAACTACCGCCGGCACCAGCTCTACCACCACCACCGTCTCCTGAGATGCCTTTCCCTCCTTCCCCTCCAGAAATGCCGCCTCCACCTCTTCCGCCGTATCCGCCGTACCCGCCTTTCGCGCCTTTCTCACCACCAGACGAAAGGAAATTCGTAGAAGAACAGAAAGAAAGCGAGAAGCGTTCGACAGGCGTGGGAGGGAACGATGGAGCTGGTAAGCTGTGGTGGTTTTGTTTTTATTTGACACTGGCGTTTATACTCGTCGTCGGCACTTGGCTCAAAGTGAGAGAGCTTACTCTGAACCCGGAGATGCGGTACAGAGCGCAAGCAAACTTTCGAAGACCAGCGACTCGTTTGCGACCCACGCAAAACTACGAACGCGTCGAGTAAACATTAGACAAACGCAACGTAGTGGCGATAATAGTAGTGTTAGTAGTGGTAGATTAGTAGTAGTAGTAGTAGAATACAGAACGTACAGTAAAAGTACTTCAAAACTACTTCACAAGAACTTCTCCCACACAAAAAAGAAGAAGAGAGGAAATGGACTCTTCCCGAACTTTTGGCAATGCTCCCGCTCCTCCTCCTCCTCCTCCTCCTCCCACTAACGCGCCATCTTCATCCACTGCCACCGCTAGGATCAACACCATCGTCAGTAGTGACGATGGTTCGCAAAAAAAGCTCGTCTCTCTTCTTGCTTTTCACCATTTGCTTCTCGAGTTCGTTCACGAGTTTTACTCCTCCGCAACAACGACCAACGACCGAAAAGCGCAGGAACGAGAACAAGAACAAGAACGAGGAGAGAGAAATTCGAGAGGCAAAAATAACATCGATACAATGGGCCAGTCTGTAGGTCAATCGCTCTGCGAAAAGCACCTGCTCGACGTGAAACCGTTCGGTGAGGATAAAGTAGACGAGATTATCGTGTGGATGTGCAAGAACTTTTGGACAAAGACGTTTGGAAAACGAATTGACTCTTTGAAGACAAATAATCGAGGAACGTTTGTCCTCTTAGATAATAACTTCGCCTTGACGAAAACTTTCGCCGATAAATGTAGTTCTGGTAGAAGCAGCGATAGTAGCAATAATAGTAGCGCGGCGATGCTGACAGCAACATCATCAGATGGGGGACAACAACATGAAGAGAACAATAGTCACGAGGACGGCGTAGAAGAACACGCGTTGTACTTCGCCAGTCAAATAGTAAAAGGAGCGCTGAATAGAGTGAAAGTGAATCCGCAGAGCGTAAAAGGAGAGTTTGTCTCAAAGCGCTCGCATCGCGCGGTCACGTTTACGATTGTTTTGTAAGTGATTATGTACCAAAAAAATGCTTCTTTGAAGGAAGGCCAACAATTCTTTTTTACGCTATGAGCCGCAAGAGTGCTCCGGAAAGTTGAAATGATTTTGACGTCTCTTCTAAGCAAACATCTTTTTCTTCCCGGCTCCATTTTTCGGCAGCTTCGTTAAGTTTCTCCTTGACCTCCGCGAGAGACTTTTCTAACCCTCCGTTTTTGTTCCAAACGTAAAATTCCAACTCTTTTCCGTCTAAAATCATCTCCGAAACCTTTCTTCCTATCATCTTCCCGCCGGCCGAGTGCGCAAAGTAGACGTTGTAAAAATGACACAAGAAACGAGGCGGTGACTCTTTCGCCAAGTTCTTGAGAAATCCAGCGTATTCTTTACCTGCCCCTTTCGCCTCGGGAACCTCCATTTCCAAAGTTTCCCGAAACCACTCAATGTCTTTATCCAAAGCTTCGGAACGTTCGAGACCGCAGTCGATGAACGCCTTATACATAGGATCCGCATTCGAGGCGACAATAGCTTCCATGGCATCGTATACAGCTTTCGACTCTACGAGAAAATTCAAATAACCCTCTTTCGTCGGCTGCCATTGCGCCATGGGCTTTTGTTCGGGAACTTTTTCCGCTTTTTTTTCGCCTTCCTTTGGCGCTTGCTCTCGTGTGTGGAGCTTCATGGCCACAAAACGCATCTCCTCGACGAAACCTTTATTTTCTCCCGGGCGTCTCTCCGTGGAAGATGCCGAGCCGTGTCCGTGTCCGTGACCAGCTGCGTGCATGATCATTACACCGCCGCGTTGTCTGTCTCTATTTATATTCGTTCCTCTTCTTCTACTGCCGCTGCTACTAATATTTTTATTGTTGTTGTTGTTGTTTTTGTGTCTGTCGTCACCAACGAAGACGAAAGACGAATAGGAGACGGAGACTCGTCGCTGATTATTGTTACTGAATCGAAGGAAAGGCGAAGAGCGCGTTGACACGGATGTAGAGGCCATCGTCGTCATCATCATCATCATATTTAAAATATAGTAAAAAGTCTTTCCCGTGCGTGGTTGCGTTGATTTGAAAAGAAATGAAGAGGAGAAAGAGAAGAGAAGAAAAGAAGAAGAAAAGAAGAAGAAATCGTAAAATCCAAAAAAATGGCCCAAGTGCCAAGTGTGCTTGTATGTGTTTCTTTCTAAACCGTGTTTATTTAAAAAATCAATTCCCGATGTGTAAGTGCAACAATCAAGAGTCTAAATACGACTTGAGTTCAATAATCTCTTCGCAAGCTCGGCATGCCTCTTCGTACGTCGTCACCGCATCCGGAAACTTCACTCGGGTGATGTACGAACTTCCGCCGACGCGAACGCGAACTTCCATGCCAAATTTATCTATTGAAATGACCCATAAATCATCGCAACCGTTTTCAATCAACTTCATTAGCTCACCCGAGTAGCGCGTATTCAATTGTGCCAATGTATCGAGGACGTTACGATCGTGCGAAGGCGTGACGATTGCATCCGGAGCGGCGTTCTTATACTCTTCCATGTTGATCCAATTCAAAGATCCAAATCCACCGACAAAATACGCGTCAATCAGTCTGTTCATTCTAAAAAACGAGTAATCACCCCATAAGTCCTCTAATTCCGTGCTCTCTTTTCGCGTGCTATATTTGTTTTTAAATATTTCATTCGCCGCCGCCGAGTACTCTCCTTTCGGTAGTTTGTAGGCGTCCCCGAATAAGGTGACTCGGGCGTTCGCTAAACCACCCCAACCGTTCATTTTTACCGTCAAAGAACATTTTGGATCCCCGGCAATGTTTCTCGTGTGTATTGCTAAAGGAGATAGGCAAAAGATCGGGTGACCAGTGGAATCCGTGGCGAAATCAACTGTCGAACAGAAAGGATACCCAGCTCTCCTGTGGTGCAACGCATTCATCGTCGTGCTCAAATCGGCATAATCGGCTTGTTCCATCAAATTCCTAGCGGCAATTGAAAGCGGTGGAAGTTCTTTATCCCTCGACCCCGCTGTAACGACGCCTCCAGCCATAGGTGTTCGTAAGAGCTTCGTCATCGGCGCCCCGTTTGTTCTCGTTCGATTTTTTGCGTTGTTTTTACTGTCGCAGTCCGATTGTCTGGGTAGTTCTAGTTCACCTTTGGACTTGTCGCCGTTCACAATCTTCACCTTGTTGTTTCTGTTACTCGTATTTTCGGTATTTTCCACCTGCTTCGCTTGCGGCGGTGATGGAGCACCGGAATTATTACTGTTGATAGTACTGTTCGTATTGTCTTTGTTTGTATTCGCAGAAGAGACACTTTTTCTTTGTTGATTTCCACCGGCAGAAAATCTCCTGTGCGCGATAGTCTCTTCCACACCTCCCGCCGCGGTGCGTCGTCCGTTCGGATTCATAGACCCGAAAACAAAGCATCCTCCTCCTTTGCGTCTTCTTCTATCCCCCGCGCTTGCTCTGTTGTTGTTCTCTAATCGTTGTTGTCGACCAATACGTTGGGGAAGAGGACAAAAAACCTCGTTGTTTAAACTGAAACAGTTCGTCGTCATGTTCTTCTTCTTTTTTCGACGACAAAACCGCGCGCAATACAACGGGAGAAAGCGAGAGAGCGAGAGAGAAAGAGATTGAGATTGAGATTAAAGACGACGACACCACGACGACGACCAAGGGAGGAAGGAGGATATCGTCGCGCGGATTATAGTCTTTCTTTTTTTCTTTCTTTTCTTTGAAGCATGCAGAAAAAAGAGTTTGAACAAAATTTTTCCATGACGATAGACAAGTCGTTATACAAGTCGTTATAAAAATATATTCACCAAAACCAACACATAAACAAACACCAACCCACCACTGCGGTTCACGACAAAAATGGACATGCGGAACAAAAGCGTCGCGAGGCCAATGGGTACAGACGGTTCCGATCACGCGTACAGGCAGAAAATCGTGGATCGATACAAAGCGGCGGCGAAAGCGAGAAGTTATTTAAACGGCGTCGTCGCGACGGCGATGGTGTATCACCCTTTAGTTTTACTTTCGGTTTTCCTTCCTAAAAAGATTGTCGGAAACGCAGTTCAGTACGACATACACAATGTACCAATCTTAGCGACGAATGGAATGCAGTTTTTAATCGTTTTGCTCTGCGCGCACGCGTCCAGGCAAGTGCCATCGAAGGAAAAAAGAGTTTTGAGTCTGTCTTCTGTGCTCATTCTGCTCGGCGTGTTGAATATTGTCTTCGCGTTGATGGTTCGGTTTCGGGAACATCCAGACGTGGTAGATCATAAAAAGGTAGCGTGGATTGGTGCTGTGTCGATCGAAAAAGTGATGAGAAAGTTAATTGGAGCAAAACGGTGCGACGTGTTAGGTGTGAGAGCGAATAAGATGTATCCTTCGCTCGCGCAGTTGGAAGTATTTGGTGAAATCATGAGCTTCGGTATTCCAGTTGCCATTCGAGGCATGGCAAAAGCGCTCACTAGCCACGGCGTAAAAAATGTGAAATCAAAATAGTATGAATCAGAGCGTGTCTAAAAATCTTTGGTAGGCGTGCAAATGCCTCTTCTGCGCTATTCTATAGCTAATCGCGACTTGCATGCGCGAACTTTCAATCTCATCAAACACAATCTTCTCGTCGTCTTCTAACGTCGTCGGAAACTGCGAAAGCGCCGCCACTGTAGCTTTTTTCATTTGCTGCACAATCTCCGGATGAACCTTTTCTTGATCCGCGATTTCATCTGGTACGCCTTCAGGACTTCTCTTCGAGACTGCTAACAACTGGGACCCAGCCCACGCTGCTCTATCGTCTCCTTTTTCTTTCAGCTCTTGCACTGCTTTCTTCACCACCTTGAACGGTGCCTTCCTCATACCGGGCATCACGCACTCCATGGGTATCCTATCGTTCGGATTCGTATCGTCAACGAACCCGTAATGCAACGCTAATAAAGCGTTGGGATGTCTCGCCCCGTAACAAATAAACATCTCCAATCCTTCTTTCGGTTCTTTCTCCTCTTCTAGTGGCGGCGGTAATCCTTCCTTCTTGTCCTCCTCTAAGGAGTTTTTCGCTCTCCATTTCAACTCGTACCGTAATCCATCCTCGCTGACACCATATATTGAGTTCGGCACTGTCCTATGATTCGTCAAATCTGCGCCAGGTACGACAAACGCGCACGGAAAAGACCCTTCTCCGGCCACATTCAGTTTTCCACTCATCGCTCTCGTGTGCGCGACCGATCTCGCCCACCTCAAATCCTCCAAGTCAATCATATCCTTCACCCCTTCCTTATTAAATAGTGGCTCTTTCAATAACTGCTCAAGCTGTGCCTCGTACATTTTAGCCGACCCTTTCGCCATGTTCATCACGCTCACGTCTTGTAACTCCTCCAACTCTTTTTCGTTCGCTAAATACAACGAGTCGTACGACTTTGGCAACGTCTCACGCTTATACGTTTTCCATTCTTCGCTGTTCTTGGTCAACCACGCGACGACAACGGCTATGCGCATATCTTTTGGCATTTGACACTCAGTGACAAATTTGACCAAAGTCTCTGGAATTGAAGGAATACCTAACCCATTCATCCACTCCGTGTAGAATTCTCTTACGCGGTCCTGTTGCGGCTGCGTTAACGCGGATGACATGTTTGCGCCTCCGCCGCCGCTACTGCTAAGAACGTCCTCGGGAACGCACGCGCACACGTTTAAAGGCGTGGACGTCAGCGGGACATCTTGGGAGCTTCCATTCGAGAACAAACCTCGACCAAACTTTCCTGTGGCTAAATAGGAGCCAGGGAATTCTACGCCAGCTGGAACGATGACGTGCTCTGATGGTGACGGAGACGAACGCGCGCCTTTGACGACGGAAGAAGAAACAGCTCTCTTGTGTTGGTGATGATGCGAAAGAAAGTGGAACCGAAATGTCGGGTGTAGTTGTTGTTGTTGATGAGGATGATGGTGATGATGATGCAAAAAGCCACTCGGCGAGGACGCTCTGGGTGGGGGTTGCTGTTTCTGCTTCGGCGAGAGAGCCACGGCAGAGGTGGATACGATGCCGTTGCGGTGCATGGTTGTCTGGCTTTAAAGAACACACGAAGGGAAAGAATTTTTTTGTCAAAGTGGATAGACTGATTACTTGGTAAACTTAGGGTGACTTACTGCTCTATGAACTAGTACTAGTATCTAAATCAATATTTATTATAATCTTTTCTTAATCGACCCAATCGACTGGCTCGCGTAAAACTTCCAGCAACCGCGCCTCCTTCGACCCTTCTGGCGGAGTAGCTTTGTAATCCCATCTTATCCTTGGGGGAGCTGACACCATGATCGATTCGAATCTGTCGGGAGTCACGCCGTCTAATCCAAACTTGACTCCTCGATCGTAGAGAAGGTTGAATTCCAAATATCGACCTCTTCGTTGTTGATGCCATATAGATTCTTGTTCGGTTATTGCTATGTTTCTTTTTTGCTTCGCGATTGGCTCCCAAACATCGAGCCAGCTCAAAGCGACTGCTTTCGTAAACGCCTTTGCATCAGACGGCGCGACAGAGGCGTCGCCGTCTTCCCCCCCCCTTGTTGCGACGTCATCGAAAAATAATCCACCGACGCCGCGATGCTCGAGCCTCGCTGGAATGTAAAAATAACTGTCGCAGAATTCTTTGTACTTGCGATAGAGCGAGTGTTTGCCGAATTTTTCCACGCTTTCTCTTGTTTGGTACTCGTCGCAAACATCTCTGCACTTACCGTGAAAATGTTTCACGTCTTCCTCATCTAAATAATAGGGCGTCAAATCCATGCCGCCACCATACCAGGCATTTGTTTCTGTCCCTACAGATGCAGAGTCTGGTTCAACCGCGAAGCGCCTGATGTCTGCCCTAAAAGTTGGTACGTGTGGGCTTCGGGGATGCCACACTAATGATAACGCACACGCGTTGTATTTTTGTCCTCCCTTCGGGTTGATACCTTTTCTCCCTCTCGAGGACATTGTTTTCGCGCGCGTTTCCGTTAAAGTGCCTCGAATGACCGAAACATTGCAGGCAGCTTTCTCGAATAAATCACCGTCCGTAAAGACTCTCGTTCGTCCGAACGATCCGTCTTCTCTTTCCCACGGGTCGTCGCAAAATCCCTCGCGGTTGTTATTCTCGTTGCTCCCATCTAATCGAGTCAACTTGTCGCATAACTCGCTTTGCCACTCAAAAAGGAAAGACTCAAAGTCATCACGATGTTGTTGTTGTTTGGAAGACGACGCTTTCAACGAAAACGAACGCGATGCGCGTTGACTCGAATTGCGCAGCCAAGGTGGACGACAACGAGAAGATGCAGAAGCGTGGATGTGAGTCGTCGTCGTCGTCGTCGTCGTCGAGGAGGCTTGCATGCTAAACTCTTTTTGTGTGCTGAAGTGAAGGATTTTAAGATATTTTTCATACTACAACGATGTACAAGTCTGAACGCTGAAGTGCTTCACTATTCTCTCATCATCAGGAAGAAAGTTTGACTTCAAATTACGAACGACGAGCTTGAACGATTTGATGTCTCTCGCGGCCACGCGGCTCTCTATGAAGTTTGTGATTCCCGGCTGTGGAATCGAAGACGCGCTCGAAAACTTTGCCCGGAGAATCGTGGAGGAAGAGGAGGAGGAAAGTTGCGATGCACCCAGAAATATGGGAAAGAAATGGTCCTTTCCCTCTTCTAAATCGATTTCAAAGAAGATTTCTAAGGATGATAACTCGTCAGTTTCCACCGTAAGCCCGATTTGCATCCACTGAACGTCACTCGAGTTGGTTACATTTCTCGTTGGAATTTTTATTTCAAATACGAGGGGAGCGCCAATCGAGATTTTCGATGTACGAGTACCACCTCCGTAGACGTAAATCGGACAATATGACGCGTTGTGCTCCGAAAAATCGCGAGAAATTTGTTCGTGCAATTTTCCTTCCGTGACATTTATACTCATTATCTCCCCTGGACTTTTACGATTGACGAGATATGCGATATCATCGTCGAAGCGAATGCAATTAATCGTACTACTTCCATCAAACTTCCAAGACTTTTCGAGAGAAATCACTCCATCATCTCTTAAAAGAAATACAGTCGCTGGCGTAGCTTTGTGATAACTTTTCGTACCAACGATAATTTGCCCATCATGCGTATTTGCAATAATACTCGTCCCTGCTAAATCATCTGTACCATCAATTTGAAAAAATGATACAACGCTCGCCATTCCATCATCCTTATTGTGCCTCACCTTACATATTGATAAGGGCGAGGAATGTGACACCCAAAACGAAAATTCATAATCAGACGATTGATCTCCACGTACGAAGTGTCCGTTCCGAATCGAATGACACGGTAAAGTAATCGACTGCGTCTGGACGAAGTTGTTGTTATCAATGGTAACACGCTCGGAGGGAACAGCGTCTGAAACGAAATACGAAAAGTTTTGACCAGTCGAAACTCCCGAGCGAACGCTTCCAATCGTAAGTTCAAGAGACGGACCTTGTTCAATCAGATCTTCTAAGGTTACATCAAATCGAACAAGTTTTGAAGGAATCGCCCACGTCGCGACAAGAAAAGACGGTTTCCCTTAATTTAAAAAGCTCGTTATAGCAGTTATTGGGAAATTTTCGATTTGCTTTAATGTCATCACAGCGCCCGATTTTTGTGTGATCTTCCCAGCAGGAATGACTTCCGACTTTGACGTTCCTAGTAACACGTAGCCGTCCATAGAAGATATGGCACGAAATTGCGAACCATTTTTCAACTCTGGGAAGGAGAAAATACCGTCGTTATAGACCTTTCCGCCGTTCTGGCAAAACGTTAAGAATTGAATCGTCGGTATTCTGTTTTCATTGAAGGCACCCATGGCAGTCGTTGCCATCTGTTTTTCACGAATGGAAGACCAAACGGTAATATCACTGATTCTCTCATCAATTACATGAAACGGTTGCATGATTTGCATACCAAAGACGCACGCCATCGTTATTGAAATCGTAAAGATAGAGAAGAGTGCATTCATATTGTTCTATTTCCGTTTGGAAGAAGTATACAAGTGTGTGAAGATTTTTTTTTTCCAGCCGTGTCAGTTACTTTTGCGTTTCCTGAATATTATGACATGTCGCTTCAAACAAAAATACGTTTCATCATCAAGTAGTATTATCGTTATCGTGATTTTGTCTCACGTTGCGTTCGACTGCCATCGCATCAAAAGTACCAGGTAATGTCTCGAAATTTTTATTGAATAAACTGTACGCTGAGAGTTTCCCATCTTTGTTCAGCGTCGTCGGCGCGTTGGACATGTTCGAAAACATCAAATAGAACAGAGAACACAAAACAAAAATCGGCCCCAAGTCGTAATTATACGCCATCTTCGCGACACAACACCAGAAGAATGTTCCCAATATAAACCGAATCACCGCCGTGCTGCAAATGACGATGAAAAATCGAGCAGCGTTGGGCGAGAAAAGGCTGAAAAGTCCTCTCCCTTTTTTGTTCCGATTCCGAATGAGAGTTCGTTGGAGAAAGTTCAAAGAAGAAGATTGTTTCCCTTTGTTCAACTTTGTCTGTTGTTGGCTTCGTGCCGAAGAAGACACCACCGGTTGGAAATTCACTAAAACCGTATCGCCTGGTTTAATATTCGCTCGCTCGTCGTCGTCGTTCAGCGCAGCTCCTCTCAGAAACATGTTCGACGACGCCGACGAGGACGACGACAGTGAAGAAGAAGATTCCGAGGGGGAGAAGAAAGCACGAGCAATTTTTTTTCTCAACTCTCCAACTGTCATCAAACCTGAGGAAACTTCGATGACTTTCGTCTCCGAGTTGTGTTGCATCGTGCGAACCGTTATCTTCATTTTGCGTTCGATAAACCACCAACTCCGGAAGAAGAAGAAAATTCAGCAGCAGCAGCAAGCGCGTTTTTTAAAGTGGCGTACAGTAATTTTATGCGTCCATCAAAATATAAATAAATACAAAAAAACTAGTCTTCATCGTCGGAACTATCTTTATCGAAGACGAGAAAAATTCTGTCCAGGTGCTTACGCAACGTCGATTGACTCTTGTCGTATGTTTTATTTCCGTCCGGGTTTTGAGATGACGACCGATCTGCGCGCGAACTCGTACTTCGTGTCATTCGTTCTCGCTGTTGTTGCTGCTGTTTTCGAACCATCTCCTCCTCCCGTTGCGTTCGCTCCAAAGCTTCGCGATTGAGTTTATTTTGTTCCAGTCGCTCGCGTTCTTTCGCTCTTTGTTCCTCAATTCGTCTTCTATAAGTTGTCTGAGCTACTTTGTTTTCCTCTTCCATTTGTCTATGTTTCAAAGCAACCACTTCTTGCTCTTTCCGTTGCCTTTCCGTCTCTCGCTCTTTCGCTTTCGCCGATAACTTTGCCGCGAGCATTTTTTCTCTCAACGCTTCCTCTTCTTCCATTTTCAACCGCAAATTTTCCTTCTCTCTCAATCTTTCTTGCTTCAACAACTCTGCCTTCATTTTCTCGTCCGCGATGGCGCGTTGCTTCGCCTCTTGTTCCAATTTTTTCGCGCGTTTCTTCTCGTCCTCTTTCAACTGCTTTTCGTTTTCTTTTCGCTTCGCCTCCAGTTCTTTTTTCCGTTCCTGTTGCTCCTGGATTCTCCTTTCTTCCTCTTGCTTACGAAGTGCAGCTTCGTTCTCTCTCTCCTCTTCCACGGGAACAATAAATTCAGCCGGTTTGTTCCACTGCGCTTCGCCCGTCTCGTCTTCTCGAACGTAATAAAAGTTTCCACTCGTTTCATCGTAATATCGAATCCACCCATTGGAGTGCAATCCGTCATCCTCCTCAGAGCCTTCCGTGCTGTCGTAGTCACTTTCGGTATCACCTCCTTCCAACTTCAATTTCTGATTTTGTTCTTGTTGCTGTTGTTGCGTCGCATTCTTCTTTTTCTCCGCCGTCGTTTCCTTGGCTTGCGGCTGTCCCTGCTGTTGTCCTCCATTTTTTTTCTTGCCTCCTCCAAAACATCCTCCTCCTCCTCTTTCTTTGTTCTTCTTCTTCTTTTTCTTATCCTCCTCTTTTTTTGTGTTCTTCGCCGCTTCCGCCGCCATGTGTTCTCGTCGATGTTTAAATAAATTCCTTTTCTTTCTGTCTCTCTGTATTGACTTTGTTCGTTCCCGTTGTTCGTTTGATGATGTGCGTATTCACTTTTCGCTTTAACAGAGAAATAACAACAACAACGTGAGTGAATTTTGTGTAAAAATTGAAGAGAGAATTGAGTATTAGTTGAATTGAGTGAATTTTTAATCGCGTACGAGTACTCGTACGTAACAATAATCATTTTGGGCGCCCCGCGGGCGCACATGCAAAAGAAAAACAAGCCTGAAAGAAAAAACAAAAAAAAGAGAAGCCTCTCTCGTCTCTTCTTTGATTTTTTCAACAACCTCTTCACTTCAGTCGTCGCTATTCGTACTATAATACATGCGACACCGCGTGGCGACGCCACTCTTTGCTGCTCGCATCCCGTCCACGACATCTGCTCCGCGTATTATCTACACACAACAACGCACTACTCTGCGACGAAGTAGTAGTTTTTCTTCGACGACTTTAGAGAAGATTGCAAAATCGTTATACCGGGAAATTTTGCGCGAGTGCGCTGGAAAACAACGAGCAAGAAGTAAAGTAGCAGCGGTAAACCCGTTATCTCCGCACTTGAATTTACCATCACCATCACCATCACCAACAACAAAAGAGACCAACACCAAGGGAGCGATTCCATTTCGCGTCCGCGCGTTGCTCGCGAATAATCTTCGAGAAGCGTTTCGTGCCGCCAGAGACGACGACGAGGCGAAAACCAAAGTAAACGAAAACGAAAAAATAGCAAACTTGGCGCGAACGATATCGATCTGGACGTTCTGTCATCGCGCGAACGAGGACAACAAGAGCACAGAATACGTAGTGTTGAATAACTTAGTGAGTTATTACGATTCGCGAGCGAAAATACATTCTCGATTGAGCAGCAAAAAAATCCTGCGGGACCGAAAGATCTTGGCGTCGTTGGAGACTGAGTTCAATACGCTTTGCGTGAAGCCACTCATTGAACACATCGAGAGAAGCGCTTCGGTGCCCCCCAAATCATCATCATCAACGCTCCGTCCACCGTTTGTGTTTAATATTTGAGACACCATGGTGAACTTTAAAGTTTCGCGAGGGGCGAATTCGCTTTCCGGGAACGGGGCAGCTCCGGAAGTTTCGAAAGATGGAAAATACGTGAATAAAAAGACGCTGAAGGAAAACGAAGACGGGAAAGTATCGTTGAAAGTTGTTGCTCTAGAAAAACTGGGTTTAACGAGTACGACGTATGATTGTTTGCTACCAGCAAGTGCATTTGCGTTGCTTTCTGTTGCCTCAAATGAGAGTACCATCGCCACGATGAAAAGTAAGGCATTTTGTTTCTTCACGCTGGAAAAGCACAGCGACATTGTTCTAAGAGGTGCACGTGCTGTAGATTTTGATGTAACACTGCAAGAGAACGAAGTAGCAATTATCAAAGACGTGAGAATCAACGCACACGTGGGAGAAGACGTCGTGCACACGTTTCTTCCTTTTGTCTCAACTGCAATCGAAAAGAAAGACATCTTACACGACGTTATTGTTGAAGTGCGTCCTCTGGACAATAACAACAGCGAGAGTGTCGCTTGCGCAATCATAGACGCCAAAGATATTGAGAAAACTGCACAGACGCGTTTCGCCGGACGTTTCGTTTCAGTAGGTGAAGTATTTGCATTCGAAGCGTTGAATTTGAAAGTACGAATAGTGGAAACCAATTCGCTTCCATTAGAAGAGCGAATGGATATTAAGTACCATTGTTTTCGTGGAATTGTGGACGTGGCGGAGACGACTATGTTTTACACTCAAACCGCGCCGAGAGATATGGAGATTCTTAAGATTATGAACGCGAGAGCACCTCCGAACGAGGAAGACATGTTCTTAAAAGGCTTTGTACACGTCCACACGAACGACGAGGAGATTTTCCCCGTTCACATGAACGTCTTAAGACCGTGTGTGGCTTTGACAAAATTTATTCGCAGTGCTGCGAATGAATCGAATGTCTCGTGCTCTGTTAATATCGATACGGTGCTTTTCGATCGAGTCTTACTCTTTTTAACTTGTATCCGTGATGGAGAAAAACCACCGAATTATGATTTGCGCATGACTGAATCACTCTCGGGAGCTGCAAAGACGCTTCAATGCGCTTCACTGATCGATTACTGCGACGCTAGGCTTGGGTCGTACATATCGCGTTTGCGCGAGTATACGTGGGAGGAAATCGTACAAAAAAATAACAAAGAGCAGGCCGTTTTGTTAGTTATAGACTACATGGTGCTAGACGTGAAGAATTGGTTACCGGAGCATCCAGGGGGTGATATGATTATTCCGGCACAGTCTTTGAACAAGGATGCAAGCACACATTTCGAATTGTACCACAGTAGCAAAGAATCCTTCTTGTATCTCAAACACTTTTACGTGGGCGAAGTTTGCGAAGAAGACCGTGAGAAAATTCCAAAGTCGGACGCACAAGCCTCGAGTGAGTTTTTGAAAATGCTGAGAGGTTATTGCGAGGATTTTCGAATTCCAGTCGAGAGTAAAGCGAAGAAGAAGGAATTCTTCTAATGATTCATAAATAGTACACACACAAACTTAATAAAAACAACATCGCGCCGCTCTAATAGAAAAAAATACACACTCTCACTTTCGCTCTATCACACATTCTCTCTCCACACACACACACACGCACACAAAGATAAAATTACGTGCTCTTGTTTTCCGGGATAGATGAAGAGGCAAAGAAACTGCTCATCTTTTGAACTTCGGATTCCTTCTTCTTACTCGCAATAGCAGTGTGAAATTCCGTCAAGCTTCGCATCGTTTCCCCGCTCAAACGGTCTTCGCTCATTCGCATAAGCGCGTGTGTCAAGGAATATCCGAGAGATTCAGCCAACTGTCTCTCTTGGAGTTTTACCTCAGAATTCTTTTGCTTTTTCTCCTCCATTTCTTTGCGCATTGATGGAGGTCTATACGCGCGATCGATTGAAATCTTCTTCAGTGGAGGTCCGTGAGTATTATCCGTATCATTTTCCGCCATGCGTGCTTTCGGCGTAGTATTTTCATCTTCTTTGTTCTTGTTATTGATGAGTTCTCTCTTCATCGCACTCGACATTTTCGAAATTTCTTCCACTTGCTTTTGAATTTTCTTCGCTTCTTCTGGGTTAATGTCTGCCGAAGAGCCTCGGCCAGCGTTCCAAACGTCTCTTAAATCTCCTCTCGAGCCCGTCGGCGCGTATCGTATGGCTTTCATGTAGTCGTCCTTTATTCCAGAATCTGGCGTGTATGGATTGTCTGACCTTGCGCCACCTTTCAATCTAGGCGTTGTTTGAACACTATTGTTTGTACTCATTATCTTCTCCTCCTTCGATAATGCAGAGTTCATTGAATCTCCGGACAAACGCGGTTCCGGCGAGTTTTGCTTCGCCGGCACCGCTGGTCGGTTCGCTCTCGCCGTCGACCAAAACTCCGTAAACTCCATCGGCTTCACGTATTGTCTGCCGTAAATGAATCTACCCGAAGGTAAGATAGAAAAGTCGACGTTTATTAAACTCTTCTCGTCCGTCGAGACGCACAAGCCTCTCTTGCATTCCTCGTTTGCGTTCGATGGATTTTTATTTTTTATGGTATCAAAGCCGAAAAACAATTTGGGTGAGGCTGCCGTGCGCGCCGCGCACACTCTCCCGCTGTGCGCGTCGTAAATGATCAAACTGAAACTACCTTTCTTCGCGCACTCGCACAAGAACTTTCTCAACAAGTCCGTTCTCTCTTTGTTCGTCATCTCCGTGTTGTTCCCGATTGACCATCGGCGTTTTTTTTGTGTCTCACCACCCGCGTCAGCAGCAGCAGCAGCGCCCGTGCCGTTGCCGACGTCGACGTGGGATTTCGCCAAGGGAGAATAAAAGTCCAAAACGTCTTGCGCGGTTGTCGTTTGACTGGCGACGGCAATCATGACGCCGATATTTTCCGACGTGGAGAGGACGTCTAAATTCTTGCTCGATTTTACGTTCAAAACGGCACCCGGCGCTTTGATAACTTTTTCGTCGTCGTCGTCGTCGTGGTTTCCTTCTCCATCTTCTCGTCGTCGTCGTTGTTTGGATAAATCGGACGAGTTGATTTTCTCCGATTCAAACTCGTCCCAAAAAATCGCCGAGGACGAATCAGATTTCCTCAAAATTTCATCCGTGGACAAACCAGACTCGAGCGTGAACGATACGTCGCCGTACGTTTTCTCAGCGTTGGCTGCCGCTGACGACCTCGTTTGCATCTTCTTTCTTTTCTTTTTTTTAGTGCGGACGATTATCCAAAATCTGACGAGATATTTTGAGGGAGAAAACGTCACCTCTTCTTGAGAGGCCAATTCACGGCTCAAAATCGTTTGAGCATGCAAAAAAAAACGAGAAGAGAAAAAAAAGGGGGGAAGGGAGACGCCTAAAATTTTTGCCGTTGCTACTATGATACGACTCTAAACATCTAATAATACGCTCATACTATTCACCTTCTAATAGTCTAAACTTTTCACTAACTCGTACGCTACGAGGACGATCCCGCACGTTGGGCCACCGCGCAAGGCGCGAGGAACGACGCCTTTGAACAAAGACGAAGCGCCTTCGTGTTTCACGAGGTTTGTCAGCTCACGTAAAAGTCCTCCTCTTCCTCCCGTCCCTACTCCCGTTTTATTGCTATGCGCTACATCCACCTGTATCCGCGTCTTCAAAACGTCAACTGGCGTCGTCACTGCGGAAATCGCCGCGCCGGCGACGTTGCCGCTCACGAAAGCCGCAGCTAAACTATCCATCTTTGGATTATCGTTCGAAAACTGACCGGCTAACGCCGAGCGTAACTTTTCAACCGAGTACCAGTACATCATCGAAAACGGTACATCCCGTATTAGCGTAGAAGATACGCCGGTAAACAGTAACGATCGACGCTGAACATCACTACTATTACTAACTGTATTCATAAAACTGCCGCCACTCTCTTGCGCCGCGAGTTGTCTCGTTCGCATCAACTCTAAAGGCGCTACCGCAAACACCGCTATCGTTCGCGCTCCTGCTCCAGCCACGAGAGGCGCCATGTCTTCGTTTTGGACTAACGCGTGCGTCACGCAATAGTCTCGTATGAAATCGTAACACGGTAAATAGACCCCCACGGCGGGTCCCGCCATAACCAACGCCGTTTTCGTCCCTCGCCATAACGCAGATACGCCTTCCCTCCGCACTACTTTTCGCATCACGGTCCACGCGTTTCCATCGTACGTCGTGCACTGCGTGGAAACACAGTTCGTGACGCCATTCGCGTTGGTTGGACACTTTGGCGGACAGCTCTGTACTGTTAGTGGTTTTCCTACTCCTTCTTTTCCTATACCTCCTACACTACTATTGCTCATACCGTTTGCGCTATACATCGTCGTCGTCGTCGTCGTCGTCGTCGTTTGCATTCGCGTCTTTATGACGTCTAAAGGATTGGTGACGAGCACGGAAACGCACGCAGCTATGCCAGCCGCGACGCAGCGCTGTGGCAAGGACGGAACGGCCTCAACGCCACCACCTTGAAGATGTTGACGTTGTTGTTGATGAGAAGAAGAAGAAGAAGAAGATGATGATGACGTTGAATACGTGTATGATGGTCGCCGCCGCCGCCG
>Ga0114997_10000582_pt1 | contig 30142 bp, 22 predicted proteins | sample ArcticOcean_MG_C_2_FD_87045 | JGI IMG/M metagenome (GOLD analysis project Ga0114997, IMG submission 87045) | Marine microbial communities from western Arctic Ocean - ArcticOcean_MG_CB4_136 | ecosystem: Environmental > Aquatic > Marine > Oceanic | place: Arctic Ocean: Canada Basin | collected... | reverse complement strand
CTAGTTTCAGTAGGGTCAGGAATTAACTCATTCAAATGGATATTATTAACCTTAACTTACTTGATAATTCTTATTGGAATAATGATTACATTAAAATCGGTTATTACAAAACCTAAACAATTTCATGAATGAATGAAAATATATAAAATAAATCAACTAGAGAAAACATAACCTTTCTCTAGTCATAGTTATTGTTTTGGAATAAAATCGAAATGTCCACTAGAGAAAACATAACTTTTCTTCAGTCAAAAGTGCATTGAAATTATCAAAAAAGTAACTTTATTGGTATATCTTACTCTTTATTCTCTTATGTTTTTAATTAGTAGATAGTTAATTTAGTATTATGAACGCAGTGTATCGATTTTTTAGTTAATAGGGACTTATTCTTCTTCATATCTTTTCTTTTTACTTGGAGGGTCCAAAAGAGGGTCATAAGGTTGATACATTCTTTCATCTTCTTTCTTTTTTTGATATTCTTCTTGAGTGATTGGTTTAGTCAAAGCATATGTATCCATTAACCAAAATGCCACCCCCCCTGCTGCACACACCAAAAAGAAACACATAATATAGAAAATGATATCATTCGACATGAACATCCTAAGTAGTCACGGTTAATGATTGGTTTCCAAACCCTAAGACCACCCTAAAAAATAATTGTATGGTGCTTAAACCGTTGAAATTTAGGGGGCTTCAGTCCGTCTTCTTTGAAGGGGGTAAAAATTCTGAGAGATTTACCCTTAAACCACAGTTACTGGATAAGTCCATAGTAGTTTAACTTCTAATTTCACACTCCCCATGATGCCCTACCTACTGGTGCTAGTTTTATTTTGAGATATTTGAAAGAATTCGATTGACACAACCTCTAACCCCTTTGCATTTTGATTTACAAATACAATATAGTCAAAATTCCCACAAACTCCATTCGTCTTCTGAACCTTGTACCCTGTACCATTTTTGGCCATCATAATCAACCCATTCATATCCTTCAAAAATTTCAATATTTAATGACTCGGAATTAGTTGATTCGACTTCGATTATTTCCTCTTGGATAACATTCTCTCCTAGTTGTTTCCGATATTTCCAAAACATTGCAAGCCCAATATTGACAATTGCCATTGCAAATAATAAAATTTTGGGTAATAAATTACTTGATTCTCCTTCCACTTCAATACTTTCTATTTGATCTATATCTACAATTTCTGGAGGTGTAATTGTTACAATTGTAATTGTTTCCAAACCAGCACCATCTATCACTCTAATTTTTAAATTTTCAATTGACCAATCTGGTAATGTAAATACTCCATTTTCTTTAGCTTCAAACCAAGTAATATTATCCATTGTCCATTCTATTAAATGTAAACCACTTCCTTCGCCATCATTTATTTGGATATCTAAAAACAAAAGTGGTGGATTGGCTAATTGGGTCCCAATTTGTTCAGCAACCACTAATGGTGCTGTTCTATCAATACGAAGCCACGCTGCATTTATTTCACCTTGATTGCCAGCAATATCCACAGCACGCAATTCAACTGTATGTTTACCATCAGAAAGAAATGAGATGTTTAAATTAGATGGTTTTTCTTCTAATTGAGCCCATAGCCCCCCTCCTATACGGATTTCATAGTATGCAATGCCTGAACCTGTATCAATTGATGGAAGCCAATCAATTAAAATTTCATTACCATTATACCATTCATTAGAAATCGTTAGACTGGGTGTTGTGGGAGGTATAACATCTGTCTGTACACTAGCATTATCAGTCACGATAAGTAATTTATATGGCCCACTGTTTGTTTGTGTATTTCTTTCTATTTTTAAATAATATAATTCATCTAAAACTTTGTTTTCAGAAATTAATACCTCGAATGTAATAAGGCCTGTCTCTCCATCAATAACTCCTGAGTCAATTATTTTATCATCCAATAATATGCTAATCTTTAATTCTGCTCCTTCACCACTAAATGCTATCGTTGTTTTATTCCCTTGTATTAAAATGAAAGAGTACCAATCTATCAAATCTGTCCCAACTAAACAACCATTCATTGTCTTGTAAGGATTTATTCCAAGATATGATGCTGAGGACATTGCTCCTGCAGCATCGACCTCAAATTCTCCATCTGTAGTTGGGTTATTACAGCCACTTAACCCATTACTAGTTTGAGGAGGGATATTCTCATCAACAATAATGGTGGTATTGCTTATAAAAATATTATTAGTTTCGTCATCTTCATCATGTTCATTATTAGGATCTATTGATAAAATAAACCACCATTCTCCAACCGAATTTTCGGCTAAATTTATTATCTGTTCATTTGATATCAATGAATCTCCTTCAAGTAATGGTATAACTATTTCATCAATCAGAATATCGTTTACACTAAGTTGTTGATTTGATGAAAGCCAAATTTGAACTTCTAAACCTAAAGATTCAGACCCAAGATTATGCACTCCCCATTCAACTGTGATTGTTTGGCCTGGTTCAGCCATTACTGGCCCTTCTACAAAAGTTGCAAACAAATCAGTTGATGGTGCCTCTATAGTGAAAACATCAGATGCTCCATAATTATCATCTTCTTTGTCTTCGCTTACATCATTATTTGTATCTAATAAAAGAATCCAATGAAATTGCCCAACATGTCCTGCTGGGGCTGTAACACTATGTGTTATTTCGATTGAGGTCTCAGCTAATAACTCATCGATATAGAATGTACTGACTTGAGTATCGTCTGTTCCAGATAAAACATCTATTGATAATAAAACACTACAAGAAAATCCGTTTACATCAATACCTCCATTATTTTCAATAACAAAAACAATATCTGAAGTTTGTCCACTTGTTGTAGGTGAAAAATACGTTACAGAGACAACTTGTAAATTAGCTTGCTCCGTACAAAATTCTTGAGAAGAAGATGCCGCATTATTCAATTCGTTCTCCTCATCAATCGAATCGTTTGGATCAACAATAACTCCCCAATACCAACAACCATTTCCAAGATTAGATGGAATTGTGAGATCTATCGATAAAGATAAGCTCTGTCCTTGTGTTAATGAATTAATAATTGTTGAACCAATAGAAATATCAGATGTTGTAATAACAGTATCTGATGAAATGAAAAATTCTATAGGAATACTATTTGTATCAACATCTCCTGAATTCATTAATTGATAATTCAATTGAACATCTTCTCCTCTAATTACTATAGTAGGTCCATTAATATTAGAAGGTGATAGTTCAGGCTTACAATCAATAATAGTTAGTCGACCATTGCTTTGTGTTGCCACTATGTTATTGTTCTCATCTGTCTCATCGACATTATTTTGAGAGTCGACGATTAACCCCACATAATATGTTCCAGGAGTCATTGAATTAGGTACTGTAGCCTGTACATTATCTGTATAATATGCAACACCACCATAACCATAAGCCGAGCCAAGATTTGTTCCTGAATAAATTGATGAAGCAGTATTACTCAGAGAAATCATTACTGCATAGTAATGAAATCCTGCGTAATCATTACCAAGATTAGTAACTGAAACACTCAAATCAAATGTGCCCCCTAAACAAACTGAAGATATTCCAGTTAAACTAATTGAGGAGGCTTCGAGATCATAATCTGGATCTGAAATTGATATTTGATTTCCAGTAAGAATATTATTTGTTTCATCACCTTCATCAACACGATCTGTTGAATCTATAATAATTCCAAAATAATATGTGCCAGATGAAATACTTGAGGGGAGATTTACATTGTAAGTTCCTGTTCTATATGATCCTGCATTAACGCTAGAAACTTGTTGAGATGAGCCTAATTTTGTATCACTTGTCGTGATAGAAGGGTCTGTAGAAATATATGCTTCCCAATAAAACCATCCCGTTGAATCATCTCCCTCATTATCAATTCTCCAATCTATTCCTACCTGATCTCCAGACATGGCAGATGATGGGCCTGAGAATGTAGTTGGAACAAGGTCTGCCATTTCTTCAACATCTATTCGACCAGTGTCTGCAACGACATTATTACTCTCATCAAGCTCTGTTACACTACTGCGACTATCTGCAATCATTCCAAGATAGTAATACCCTGGATTGATTCCTGTTGGAATAGAAACGCTATATTGATTCCCTGACTTATATGAACCTGCAGAAATTGAGGTTACTGAAAATTCATCTACAAATATATCGTTAGTAGTAATTGTTGAATCTGATGAGAGATAAAGTTCCCAATGAAATGAGCCTGTATAATCGTTTCCTAAATTTTCAATTCTATAACTCACAGTAATTGTATCTCCCATTACAACCGAAGATGATGATGTTCCTACACTATCTGCATAAATATCGGGGAGTTCGTCTTCAATAGACACTTGATTACAAACATAGGCATTATTGTTTTCATTAGATTCGGATACATCATCATCAATATCGACTATAAACCCCCAATAATAATTTCCAGGATTAAGTGTGGAAGGTATACGATTAGAAGTTGAAAGTGAGTCTGTTCCTGTACTCCCTCCATTGATACTTGATCTAGACTGATCATAACCTACTTGGGTATCAGATGATGTTATCGTACTGTCAGTTGATAGGTACATTGCCCAATCAAATGATCCTGAAGAAGCTATATAAGATCCGCCTGGATCATTTTCAAATGTAACAGAAATTGAAGAGTCAAGATAGTCTCCCACCACTCCTGTTGTTGGGGCATTACAACTTTTCCCAGTAAGATCTGGGGATTCGTATATTGTAACTCTTCCAGAATCGTAATCATCATTATTATTTTCATCTGATTCTGATACATCAGTATTAACATCAACAATCATACCTACATAATAACGGCCACCAGAGATAGTAAGTGGTATGTCTACATACTTAGTATAACTTCGAGTACTACCTGCAGAAAGACTTGATTGATACCACTCATCAAGTTCAATATCATTGGTAGTAATAGTCGTGTCTGTTGAAAGATAAAGAGCCCAATCAAACGAGCCTGAAGATACACTACCTTCATTTTTAATACGTACACTAACACTTTTGGAATCACCTGCATCGGCTGAAGTCCATGAAGCAGAAAGGTAATCCACAACAAGGTCTGCAGAACTTCTTCCAGAAGTATTTGCTTTAGATTTAATTAAAAACTCTTGATTTGTTGTTTCCTTGCACTCAATAAAAGGCGAAATAATGCAACCTAATAGAATTATTAATACAAAAATTGGCAATAATCTTGGCCGAATAAACATGCTGGATTCATTTTCTTATTCTCTGTTCTCATATATTATTCATAGGGTAGCGATGCAACTGACCCACTGAACACCCTTCAAACCGGTTTTGGAAGTTGAATGGGTAATCGGATAACCCTCAGTATTTTCTTAATCAGTACAATGGGCTTTGTGTGGGCCAGTTGCATCACTAGCGTCTAAAATGGCCCATTCAAAACCATTGTATATGCAAAAAAGTCATAACTCGTCTAACCAAAGACAACGCATGAACGACCTATATGCAATTGTGCCTGCTTCTGCGATAATTCTGCTTATCGCCATTCGAAAAATTCTGATACCGATTAAATTCAATGAGGAAGTTTTTGGTGAAATTCATCCAGATGAGGTGAATAATTCAGCATCCATGCGCATGATGATTGGCGCTGGTTTTGGCGGAATCGGGTTGATGGGGTTGATCATGGGATTCATGCTCGATTCTGGAGAGGCCACTGAGGCTCTTCTCTACGCACTCGCTTCAGCCTATGCGTTCATGTTTGCTACTCTACTCTTTGCGAATCAGAAAGGCTACCTTCACGAAATTCCAAAGCCACCGTTAGTCATATTCCCTGCCATGATTGTGCTTTGTTTAGCTGGCGCATTGATCTGAATCAACTTGTCGATTGACAGTGAATATGTTATATTTCGATTGTTTATGGCAACAACATGAGCAGAGTGTCAGTACTTACGATTGGTATTATTTTGTCCATTATTGGCTTTATCATATGGATTCCCAATGCAAATGCTTCTGGTCCAGAAGCCTACGAAGAATTTTGATGATGCTTAACATCATTATTTTCTTCAGATATTTTGCCTTAATCTCTCCTTTTTTTGCTAGAAGAATAGAAAGTTTGTATTAGGCTATAATACATGCTTTGATAAACTGAAACTCTTAGAAGATATAGTGCGATTATTAATTCTACCAGTTCTTCTTGTTCTTTTGTATGCAACCTCTGTATCTTCAGAATCAATATCCAGCGATGTAATTATTACCGTAGATAGTACATCATTACGATTTAGCCCTTCTGAAGTTACGGTTCAGGAAGGGCAAGCCATCCGTTTTGTTTGGAGTGGTCAGGCCCTCGCCCACAATGCTGTTGATGATGAGGGATTATTTGATTCGGGCGAGCCTTCTCGGGATGTAGACTACCGGTTTGTGTTTGAATTAGGTACGGCAGGAACTCACCTATTCGTATGCGAACCTCATGAATCAGTTGGTATGGTTGGCAAAGTCATTGTTGAAGCGGCTCCAGTAAATACTACCGAAGAAGAGAAACCTGAGGTTGAGCAGACACCTGCGCTGTCTATGCTTTCCTCGATTTCAGTACTTGTTTTAGTTGCAGTAAAATATCGCTCAGACGATTAAATTTATTCCTTAGAGAGCATTAAACTACAGTTACTGGAGTGATTGTATGATTACACCTGCTTAGGCATACTTAAATTAATATTATGTTTCAAGGAGTTAATATGCAGCACCGCATGCTTGTTCTAACCTTATCTGGGATACTTGCAGTTTTGTCAATTCCATTAGTTTCTGCTCATGGTGGCGAAAGCACTAGCGGCCCTACAAATTTCCAAATCATGCTAATTTCAATTGGAATTTCGGCATCCATATATTTTCTAATCACTAGGTTCCTTGAAATTCAAACATATCTATCAAGCCCATTGGTATTCGCACTTGCATCATTTACGGGTTCTGTGCATATCTTGTTGGGTTTGAATGAGTACCTGCTACTGCTAGGTGGAGTTGGGATCATCGGGATCCTGGGGTTATCCTTATTCGTCAATTTTAGTCAATGGCAGGATAAAATCGCGAGATTGGGGTTGGGTTTGGGCGTTACTGTCATGTTCGTCGCATATTTTGTATCCAATCATGATATACACTACATCATCGAAGATTACCTAGGCATTACAACGAAATTAGCCGAATTATCCATCCTCATTTTGCTGAAGAAAGAGTGGAAACAAGAAACAGGTCATTCTGCATACCACAACAAGTAATCTCATTGAAAGTGTATCTTTTTCTTATTCAATAACCCTGAAATTAAAAATGATACGATTCCCATTGAAATCAATATTGAAAATACTAAATCGGAGCTATCCTTAGAAGTTACATCTGAGAGAGCCACACTTTGTGAATTGTAACTATATCCTTTAGAGGATTGTGGCCCTCCTTCACAACCTGGAGGTGGAGGTCCAATACCAGGACCCCATGTTTCTCCATTACCTGAACAATCAGGTTCACCCCCTCCGCCTCCTTGTCCGCCACCCGCAGTTTGACCGTCTGCATCAGCAACTCCACGATAACAAAGTAAGAAATAAGGGAATCCAATCATAGCAACTTGATTCCCCTCTGTATCTGTAATCATAGTTGGATCTCCTGATAATGGAGTACTAACATAATGGTAAATACCTTCAGGGTATTCTGGTGTTGAACCAAATCGGCCATTACACTCATCAAGATCACCAAGATCTTCATTATAATTCCAATCATCAATTCCATTATATCCTTGATCTCCACCATCTTGTGTTCTTTCAACTGCGTAAGATGATGTAATGGATTGTATTGTTTGTCCATCATCTCCATATCCGTACATCCCATAAATTGGATATCCATCAAATGCCCATCCAATAATAGGACTATGTTGTGTATCATCAATCTTTGAGATTCCATAATTACTCATATCATCTCCTTCTGGAGGCTCCCAAAATTGGCATTGGGCATCATAATGATAATGGAAACTCGTACCTGCAGAATGACTTGTGCAATACCCTAAGAATATTGGTTGTCTATCCTCATCAAAATAACTGAAATGTAAAGCTACAGCATCTCCACCTGGGCCTTCTTCAGGACCATAAATCGGCACACCATTTACCGCTACTGCAACAGCACCTCTATCTGGAGCACATTCCCATCTACCTTCTGAAGCGGGACAATTCGTTGTAGTATGTCCTCCAATAGTATCATTCATCGGATTGAGGTTAATATGCCATTCAAGATCAACTTCGTCAGCACAACAACCCATTGTAGATACAAAATCATGATTAGGGATACCATTGGAACCTACAACCATTTCATCATCAGTGTTCGTTACAGCAACTTCACATTGAAACCAAGACCCTGCATTATCATCAGAACCACCTGCACTACTTGCACCATTTGTATTTGCATCGTAACCTTCTTCCGAATTGTAATCTTTTACCCATGGGCCAGTTCCATCTTGGCAAAGCCATGAATCTTCAGGTGTCCAAGTAATTGGAGCATCGTCAGGGCACCCATCATCATCTTGGTAACCATTTTGAGTTTCAGAATCATATTTACATTGATCTACTTCGTCATTAATCCCATCACCATCTGAATCTATTATGTCATCACAACCATCTACAATACCATCATTATCGAGATCGATATTATCGTCAGAACCTTCACATTGATCTTCAGAATCACTAACTCCATCTCCATCTGAATCTATTTGATCTTCGGCACATCCCTCCGGATTTACAAATCCATTTGAATCTGGACACTTGTCATCCGAATCAATTATTCCATCTGAATCTGAATCTTCTTCTGATGCTTCATTTGCTGGTATTTGGTAAGATGCACTAACTGTTGTTAGGGCCCAAATACCACAAATTGCAACAATATTTCCTGTTTTATTAATTTGAGAGGATACGTGTATGTCAAAAGTATGATTTAAAGAATTCACCATTCCACTAATCACACCACCAATGGAGGGAAAATATGAGATTGAGCATGATTCAACAAATGCATGATTAATACTCCCATATATTGTTCCTCCAGTAGATTCATTCTCATTTATTGGATCTGCTTCATAAGCCACTAACAATCTTGCTTCGGGCTCCATTGGAAATTCTATTGAAAAGACGATTTGTTTTTCAGAACCTAACATTCCAGCTGCATCTGTAATAATTGCAGAAACAATATAATCACCTGGTTCTGATAAGTTTAGGTCAAGAGTCCATACATCAGTTGTGGGTTCAATAGTTGCAATAAACATTGGACTTACTGCTCCTGTTGAATCATTAAACACATTTACTTCAATTGAAGTTTTATCTATTAATTCATCCCAGAGGGTACCTGTAAGTATTGATTGAGAACCATATGGTATACTTTGATCCCACATCATTACAACAGGGGCAAGATTTGTTGGTTCTGATAATGGGATTTCATCTTCAACATCGTATTCTATGTTTCCACCAAAACAGCCTGAGAAATAAGAAGTGATAATTAATAAAGTTATAAAAATTACGAACTGTTTCATATTTTATTTGTGTATTACAAAAGCATATTTAGTTTTCGTACTCCTGTAAGAGTAGGTGCATAAATTGGCGCGACAGGAGGGATTTGAACCCTCGAGGGTAAGACCCACAGGATTAGCAATCCTGCGCAATAACCAGGCTATGCGACTGTCGCAGTAAACTTCCGAGCCGCAAACCTATCATGAATATGACGGTTTGATTTATCCATTCATTGGCCCCAAATAACCTAATAGATTAGGCGGTAATAATGTTACAATTACTAATGCTAAAAACATCCATCCCAAATAATATAATGAACGAATAAATGATTTTGCTGCTTTCGGCATTCTGCCATTTTTATCAACAGGTTCTGTGGGGTCGATATCCCACACGGACTTCGAATACCATAAAGTAAGCCCGCTCGCAACAAGTGTCCACAATAACGGTAAACCAGATTCTGGCCAAAAATAAGGCACAGAACCTAAGAAAAATAAAAGAAAACAATAAACTTTTGATTGCTTTAGAGTATGTTCCGCGCCCTTTACTTCATTCATCATTGGAACTTTTGCTTTGGCATATTCTCCAGATCTGTATAACGCTAATGCCCAAAAATGAGGAGGGGTCCATAAAAAAATCAATGCGAATAGCATCCAAGGTATTGGAGACCCCAAATCGAATGGATTCGTTGAATCTATTGTTTCTGCTGCTGCTGCTGCCCATCCAATTACGGGGGGTGTTGATCCGGCAATCCCTCCGATTACTATATTTTGAGACGTTCTTCTTTTAAGCCACATTGTATAAATGAATACATAAAAAAATACAGAGAAAAAGGACCAAAATGCCGCTTTCCAATGAAGTACAAAAAATAAACTAGAACCTAAAATTGAAATGACAATACCAAAAAATAAGGCTGCTTTTGGTGAAATTTGTCCACTAGGTATTGGTCTATCTTTCGTTCTGTTCATATGCCCATCAATATCTGAATCATACCACATATTAATTGCATTAGAACCTCCTGCTGAAAGGGTCCCTCCGACAATTGTTATTAGCATTGTTAAAAGTGTATCATACCATGTTCTTTCAATATTAATTAATCCATGCCGAGAAAGTAAATCATGAACTAAAATTGCACAAATTGCTGTAATCTGGAGTAAAACTATAACTCTTAATTTCATTAATTTAATAAAGATGGAGATTAAACTAGGTTTTACATCTAAAGTTTCCATTTTTTCACCTACTACTCATACTCTATGGGCGGCTGCTTTGATATATTAACAATTAATAAAACGATGATGAAACATAATAACGCTAATGAGCCACAGATTAAATGTAATAATGATAGATATTCTGGAAATCCCTCTGAACCTGCAAAGACTACAAAACTACCCCCAATAAGACCATTTGCAAATACCAAAATTAATCCTGTAATTGAAAGGTTTGAAAGTATTTGTGCTTTTTCTTTACATATTTTACTAATTTGATATACTCCATAAATTAAAAATATCCCTACTAAAGAAGCAACAATCCTATGCATCATTTGTATGTCTGTTCCATTTATTTGGAAATCTGGAATTAACTTTCCTTGACATAATGGCCACCCTTCCATCCACCCAATAGAACATGCAGACGCATATGAGCCCCACTCTGAAGTTGCTAACCATGCACCAATAAATAATAAAGAAAATAAAGATGCCACCATAAAATTTAGTAATTTATTAATTTGAACAATTATTTCTTGATCTATATACATATTCTTTGGTAATTTCCCTAAATCTTTAGCCCATATTAAGGATTGATAAATAGATGAAGAAACAAATAATATCGCTAACGTTAAATGAACGGAAACCGACCAATCCGCATTATCAAATAAAACAGTAATTGCTCCAGTAATAGCCTGTATTATTAACAACAAGAGGACAATAAAACTCATTAAATGAACTTTTGGATCTAATTCTATTTTTGAACTTTTAACTTTGAATACATTATACAAACAGACTGGTAATAGGATTACTCCAACTAAAAGCCGATGAAACCATTCGGTGAATATTTCAAATATAGAATACCTATGATTAATACCTCTAGAATCTACCTCTTCTGGATTTTCATTCCAATATGTTTCTTGATCGCTCTCTGAGATATCAAAAGACCAGCTATCAAAACATTTTGGCCAATCTGGGCAACTTTCTCCTGCATCATTTATTCTAATGAAACCACCCGTTATAACAACCAATATTGAAAGTAATGCAATTATCAAAGGTATCACATATCCACGACTCGTATTACCTTCACCACCCATGAATGAGCCAATAAAAAGATACGGATAACTCCTTGCATTCACTCGTCAGTGTTAATAATGGCTTGTCTGTGGCGCAGAATGTCCGAAGGGCAGGTGAATAATTTGGTAAAACCAATAAGAGCACATACACGTTTTGAAAGAGCAAGAATTATTGGAGCAAGAGCATTGCAAATTGGAATGGGTGCTCCAATATTTGTAGATGAAAAAACTCTAAGGGATGAATTCAGAGAGGAGTTAGTTTCAATTTATGGAATCGACGAAGCAAATATTAGATTTGTATTAGATCCTCTTAAAATTGCAATGTATGAATATGAAAAGGAATTAATTCCTATAGACATTGATCCTCATGAGGATTAATTAAGAAAGAATATCAATTAAACTTCCTGTTTCTATTGCTTTTCTTATGCAACGAGAAATTCTTCTACCTGTAGACATTCTTAATTCATTGATATCTGAATAAGAGGATCCTCCTACGAAAGGGTTTGAACCTGCAACAATTCTTGCTGAAATTTCAAAAACTCTAAATTGTAATTTATCAGTAACAATTGTCTCTAAACAAAAAGCACCAATCATACCACGTGATTCATCTTCTAATTCAAAGGAGGTAGCTACAACACCTTCCGCCAGCCTAAATGCTTCTGGAAGTAAACTTTCACGTAAAACAACAGGCATATTTCCAGTGACTACAAAAGATGGCTCTAATGACATTTCACGCAAATCCCTAAGTGAACCTAATTTGTAAAATTCGTCGACATTCGATTCATCTCTCCTATCCATTGACATCAATTCTAATCTTCCAAGATTCTTACCTGCATGTGACTTAATCCCATGTACTTGATATCCATCTTGGGCTAAAGGGTCGAAGAAAAAATGAAGATAATATCTACAACCTAAAACATACTCTTGTATTGTAAATTCTTCATCTAAATTGACGTTTCTTCTGAAATCCCGATAGTCTCTGGCGATAAAATATCCTCTTCCTCCTTTTGCACCTGCATATTTGACTATTACCGGGCTATCAATATCTCTAGGGTCTTTGATAACTTTAGGTGTTGTACACCCTGACTCTTCCAACCATATTCTTTGTTTTTCTCTACTAGATTCCCACCTTAATATTTCTCTATTTCCAAATGTTGGAACTTCTAAGTTACTAAAGTTTTCAGCACCAAGGTATTCCACTAAAGAACCATGTGGGATGATAATTACTTGTTTTTTACGGAGCCAATCCACTTGATTCAACAAATCGTTGTAATCATCAAGCATTAACCATTCATCTGGTTCTGCACCAGGAAATGCAGAATAAAGTCTCCTTTTATCCGCCCCTACTGCAATTGCAAGTGTTTTGAATCCTTCTTGCTTGGCACCATGTAATATCTGTAATGCTGAATGAGAAGCCACAACTCCAATCATGACTTGAGAAACATCATACCCTGACAGCCACCAACGTAAGTCTGCCTCTGTGATTCCCATATAGAGCCTCGGCAACAGACACTCTATGACAGTTACGCTTTGGTGAAACACAATTTTACAGATTAATCAATACAGAATTTATGCCCATTTCTCCACAAACGTGAAAATAAAAGATGTCATCGGATATGTTGGTACTGGAATAATTATGCTATTCGAAGAAGCTAAATTCATTGGTAAAATAATGTATGAATTGAATCCAGAAGATGTATTTCCATTATGTAATCTTGGTAGCTCAAATGATGAATTAGCAAAATTAAGGCAGCCATGGATTGATGAATTTATTTTCAAACCTGCTAGAGGTTCTGATTACAAAGTGGTGAATATTGACATTAAAGAACATCCGGGTGTAGATTTAGTTGGTGATGTTACCGATCCAAGATTTATGGAAAAGTTGAAACTATTAGGATTTAAATCTGTTATTTGTTCAAACCTTTTAGAACATGTTCCAAATGAAAGTGTTATAGATATATGTGACTCGCTAATGCAATTCATACCTAAAAAGGGTTATTTATTTATCTCAGGGCCATATAAATTCCCTTATCATCCAGATCCTATCGATACAATGTTTCGTCCAAATATTAAGGAATTATCATTATTATTTCCAGATACTACACAGATAGAAGGAAAAATCATCACAAGTAATGACCATAGAAAGCCCATAGAATTAATAAAAAATATTGTGAGAATATTTTTGCCATTTTATAAACCAAAAGAATGGTTATTTTTCCCACGGCAATTCCCTTGGCTATTTAGAAACTATAAGGCGACATGTATTGTTTTACAAAACAATACGACTAAGAGATAAGACCTGTTGTTAGAGTCATGTCATCTTACACAAGTGGTAGTAGACTCACTTATTCAGAATATCTAAGGTTGACAGAACTATTAGAATTACAATCTGGTGAAGTCGGGTGTGAACGAGACATAAATAATGATGAAACTCATTTTATCATTATACATCAAGTGTTTGAATTATGGTTTAAATTAATACTTAGTGAGTTAAGATGTGCTCGGAATTTATTGATGAGTTCGCACGTAAAGGAATCTGAAATACCTAAAATCGTTCAACATTTGAATCGAGTTACTGAAATATGCAGACTAATGGCGAGTCAATGGAAAGTAATGGAAACATTAACTCCACAAGATTTTCTTGTATTCAGAGATAAACTTGGTACCGCATCTGGATTTGAATCTTGGCAAATGAGGGAGCTTGAGTTTTTAATGGGTTTAAAAAATGATGAACGTAGTCAAGGAATGGACCCTCTTTCACACTATAGGAAATTGGCTAAAGAAAACCCCATATATCTTCAGGGACTTAATAGATTGGAAGAAACCATCAAAGAATCTAGTTTAGATGAGGTATTACAAAAATGGCTTGAAAGAACGCCTATCCAAGGATCTTTTGTTGGTGATGAAAATGATGATGAATTAGTAGATGACTTTGTAAATAAATATCTACATGCAATGATTGATTTAAATCAAGAGTCATTAGAACGAATGAGTGAGCATTCAAGCGTAGATAAGAAGACACTAGAAGAGAGATATAATGCAAACATTAAATCTGCAGAAGAATATTTACGCCCTGAGGGAATCACAAATAGAAGTAGAGCAGGTCTTCTCTTTATTGAAGCATATAGAGAATTACCACTATTAGCATGGCCGAGAAAATTAATCGATTCATTTGTAGAACTAGAAGAATCCATGGTACTTTTCAGGACACACCATGCTAGAATGGTTGAAAGAATCATAGGAAGAAGAGTTGGAACGGGAGGCTCATCAGGAGTAGACTATCTAGATGCAACTACAAAATATCGTATTTTCAAGGACCTTTGGGGTGTTAGAACTATTCTAATTAAAAATAGTGCACTACCAAATATTCTAAACCCTGAATCATATGGGTTTTCAAGTGATAAATAAAACTAATTAATTTTGTTCGGATGAAGATAACAAATTTTCTCTTTCAAGTCTTCTTCTGCGTAATATTTCTATTGTTGATATTTGAGAACCGTCACCATCTGCAGTAGTGTTAGCTTCTTTTTCAGATTCTAACTGTGCTAAGATACGGTTTCTTCGTTCAAGTCTTGAAAAAACTTCTAATCTCTTTGCTTCAATCAATTTACGATCTAATCTTAATCTTGCTCGACCAAATTGAGTATGTAATAATGCAGCACTTGACCTAAAATCCTCAGAATCAACCATTGATAGACGAATATGGCGTCTAAAAACTATGGCAAAAAAACCATATCCTAAACCAGCAACTACTAACGAAGCGACTGCCCAATCTATCCACATTTAATCTTGCGAAGACGGCTATGACTGTTAAGTTTCCCTTAAAACAGGATATTTTGAATTCATTGGGATAGATCTTTGATTTTTTCTATGAGGTTCATCTTGTAAATTCTCCACATACCTAAGGGTGTAAGTGCCACAGCCATTCCGACAACAATTCCACCAATGACTGAAATATGGTAAAGAGTTGGCTCAATCGTAAAATAAAATGCCCATTGAACCATAGATTCAATCATCATAGTAGCCATAAATATCGAAGCAATACATGCAATAATTCCTCCAATGATTCCGATAAATAAATGCTCACCAAGAAGCATTATTCCTAATTTATTCATTGGGGCACCCAAGACCCTTAATGTAGATAATTCAAAATCCCTTTCAGCGATATTCATCACTAAAGTATTGAACAATACCGCAAAAGCAATCAATAATCCTAAACCATTCATCGCAAATAGTATTCCTTGTTGTTGTTCCATCAATGTATCCATCGATTTTTGCATATCCTCTGTTGTACTAATTCCAATAGATAAATCTTCTAAATCTGAACTTATTTCTACTTCTTCAGAAAAACCAAGCAATACAGATGTAGCATTTATATTGACAATTTGAGATAAATCTGCCCTATGGAAATAAATAGTTCGTTGCATTTCACCTTTTGTAATTCCAGAAATTTCTACTTTAAGAGGTGTTGATGCCAACATTATAATTTCTTGATCACCGATTTCCCAATCTAAAAATTTACTTGTTCCTTCATCAATTAACACTTGAAGTGTTGTAGAATTAATTATTGGTAATTCTCCATCTTTCAAATTAACTCCCATCATACTTAATTGTGAATCCTTAGTTTCGATTTTATCTAATCCATAAATCAAAAATTGTCTATTATCTCCTTCTGGAGTTCCTGGATATTGAAGTACCAATTCATAATTTACACCGTTATCTTGTGCCCAATTAACAACCTCTCCTTCTCCATCAATAGGCACGTAAACTTGAGCATCATAATCATTATTAGCTCCAAAAATATCTTCCATCGAACCCATCATCATAAACATTGTTCCAAATAAAACCATGGATAAGCCCAGAGCAAAAAAAGTAAATCCTAAGCGTATTGGTTTTCGAATACTTGAACGTATAGTAAGCCCTATTGTTGCTGGTAACCTTGCAGTTAATTTCTGAATTGTTCTGGATGAGATTCGGACTTCATTCTGACCCCTGAATACTTCCAATGGTTGCAATCTTGAAGCTTGCCAAGCAGGCCTTATTCCAGAGATAAATACTACTACCATAGCAATCATTACATTCTCAAAAATTATTGATTTTGAGGCGGTGTCAAGTACAATTGGAACCCCTAAAATATCGGAATAATAATTTAGCATTCCAGGACCACCTACGTACCAACCTAATAATGTTCCAATTAGAGAACCAACACTACCTATCACTAATGGAGCAATTACATAACCTTGCATTATTGAAGTTCTAGGTATTCCTAATGTTCTTAAAACTGCTATTTCTTTTGCTTGAGATTGTATTAGTCTCTGCAAACTAAGGAAAATTGTAACTGCTGCAATTACAGTAATCATTCCAGTAACATAAGGATACATTTTTTGTGCTCCTTCAACATCTGCTCTTAAAAATTCAACAGAATCCTGTCCAGAACGATCATGAATCACAACTGAAATTCCATCTTGAAGACTTAAGCTAACTGTAATATTTTCAATTACTGATTCTAATTCTGGACCTTCATTTTCTGTTGTAGAAAGAAGATTATATGCAGGAGAACCCTTGACATCAATTAAAATACTATTCGATGAGCCAGAAGATAAATTTGCTAATTTTTCTAAACCACCATCTGTCAAATACCCCGTTGCGAATGTTCCATTATCTGCAGGAAGTAGTGAACTTGGCTCTGCGAAATAAAAATGATTTGAATGAAGCCCTATTCCAACAACTGTATAACTGATTTTACCAGAACCAGCCCCAATAGAAATAATATCATTAAGTTTAATTTTAAGACCTTTAGCCACATGATAATCAATTACTATTTCATCTGCTGTTGCGGCTATTCTTCCCGAACAGCATGCATGTTCTGGAAGCCAAACACGATCTATATTTCCTTCATCAATTCCATGCCAAATTGCTGACATAGATTTATTTTCATGATACATAAGTCCTGATAAAACTAATCTAGGTTCACAAAATTCTAATTCTAATACATTACTAGACCATTCATCCTCTACTAATTGACATAAATTTTCAGAAGTTGTTTGATTCCAAATCCCTCCAGGGTTTTTTATCCAAATATCTGGAAGATTGACACTACCCTCTTTATCTAGGTATGTTTCATTATACATTTCTGTTACTACATTAGCATACATTCCAAAAGAAATCCCTGCAAAAACTCCTATAGTTACCATCATTGTTACTGCAAATAGTCTTAATTTAGTTCTCCAAAGACTTCTCATTAGTCTTTTAGTTAAGAGCAGTGACATTCTATCAGTCCCCATTAAGAAATTTTTTCATCAGAAATTATTTTTCCACTATCTATCCTTATTACGCGAGTTGCAAATTCCACCAAAGATTCGTCATGCGTAACAAATATTGCCGTTATCTTTTCAGATTCACAAGCACTAACTAATGTTTTCATCACCTTTGTAGAGGTTTCAGAATCTAAATTTCCAGTAAGTTCATCCCCAAGTAATAATCTAGGCTTTTTAGCGATACTTCTTGCAATTGCAACACGCTGTTGTTGGCCTCCACTTATTTCAGAAGGAAAACGATTTGTTTCTGTTTTTAAGCCAACCAACTCTAATAACTTAAGAGCTCTTTCTTGATCTTTTTTCCCTGATAATTCTTGAATCAATAATATATTTTCAAGCACAGTTAAATCTTGAAGTAAATTAAAAAATTGGAATACGTAACCAATATTTTCTCTTCTAAAGGTAGTCATTTCTTCTGATTTATTTCTTGGAACATCTTTTTCATCGAAAATATATTCTCCCTCGGTTGGGGTGTCTAATGCCGAAATACAATTTAATAATGTGGTTTTTCCTGAACCTGAGGGACCAAGTAAGATTACACGCTCTCCTTCATCAATAATTAAATCAATTCCATCTAGAGCTTTTACAGTCTCTGATGCCATCTCGTAGTGTCTCTTCATGTTTTTTAATTCTATTAATGGCACTTTAGTCACTCACTCCTCTTCATTTACTGATTGTTTCTCATTTAATTCATCTGATAATTCTTGTTCAATTATATTCTTGCTTCCAAAGAAAAAGCTTACTGCACTGATTAAAATTAATGCTGGTAAAATAAAATCAAATGGAGTATCAAAATTTGTCCACCAAGTCACAATATTTTGATTTGTATATATCTGACTATTTATCTGATCTGCTTGATCATCATCTAATTCCGAATGTATCTCAATTACAAAAACAGGTTGAAGTTCATCTACACTCGTAGGGCCTTCTTTTGCAGGATTATTTAAGGCCGCAATATCAAGATAAAATGTACTTACTACATCTCCTTTGATTATATATCCTGTTTTAGGCTCGGCATAGAGATCTGCTTTTGCATCAAAATATAGAGGTATTGAACCAGGTAATGCATCTAAAAGTGTCTTTGTGTTGAGAAGTTTTGCTTGAATTAGGCGCTCTGTGGCATTTGTTTCAATGGAATAATGTATAGTTTCAATTCCTTTTACATTAGAATTACCAACACAGGGAATATTGGGGACAATAAATCCCGCTAAATCGTATTTAACATAATTATTTTCTTGACAATTAATGTTAGTTCCATTAATCCATCCTCCACTTGCGTGCCTTAATCCATTATGTTCCCACTCTACTAATCCATATGTTCCCTCATACATCTCTTTTGAATGCCAACCTAATTCCGAAATATTATTTTGAGTCAATAAGGTATTTAATTTGTTAAGATCTTGCTCCCCTGTATTTCTTACAATCCAAGACGGTGTATTCTCGGGTGCTTCTACTCCAAGTGAAACTAATTCAGGAGTTAAGTAAAAACTGGCATTAGCATCAAGGGAAAACCAACCGGTAGAATAATTATCAGAAGAACCTGAAAGTGTGAATGCAGTTGCTGGGTCATGCCAACCAAAAAGCCATTCATTAACTGATAGAGTAGTCCACCTCTCTGCACCAATTCCTGCAAGAAAGCGCGGAACTATGTCGTTAAATACTACATCCATCGTTAAATGTTCTAAAGCATATGCTTGATTTGCATTAACGCCATATCCTTGGCCATATCCAACCCATTTTGAAAATTCTAATCCACCTGCTCCATATCCTGAGCCCATTCTGGGGGGGGTTACTCCTGAAAGTGCCATGTATACTATTCCTGCAGAACCTTCTGTTGTTGACATGGTGTCCAATAATTCTCCGCCCAATAAATTCCCAGTGTTAATCGTGGAATCAAGACTCAAAAATCCACCATTATTCAATCCAAACAATGGAAGTGTTCCATCAAGAGGATCTACGCCACCAAAAGACATATTTGCATAATCTGAAGCAGTAATATTCTCTGTAGAGTTTAATGGGTAAGCATCCCCCTCATCATCTACAAGATATTGTCCTGAAACCTCATATTTAGAAACACCAGTGAGCCAGTTTTCTGCCCAAGTTGTCAACCAATCCATCCCAGTAGAATTAATAATTCCATAATTAGACATTGTATCATCTCTGTTTGAATTGGCTGAATCAACAAAATTCGTCACTCCATAGTAAATAGGCTCACTTACAGGGCCTTCAGCAAGAATTCCTGTCGGGTTTTTTGTTCCGTCACCACCATACAAAAATTCATCAAAGTCAGAAGTTGTTGCAAACCAAGGAGATATTTGAGTGTCATTAGATTCTTCTTCTAACATTTTCATAGCAAATCTGGCTTCTGATGCTTCACGAATAATCTCAAATGCTTTAGGTAATGTAGCAACTCTCAAAGTAGCATATGGGACGTTTAAATTGGATACTTGTTCTGTTGGATCTTCACCTGGACCATTATTCTCACAATCTACATTAAAACAACTTTCAAATCTAGAAGATTCAGTATATTCATAAGACGCTACTGAGGAATTATGATTTACAAATACTCTTTCAGTAATTACTTTGTATGTAAATGGCCCCTTTAATTCAAAAGTGGGGATTTCTCCCCAACCTTCTGGAAAATTATTCAAATCATCAGCATTTAAAACGTCATATGCATAATAGTCACGATAACTTACGGAACTTAGCCATCCTTCGTCTTCCCACGTATTTTCAGCGGTTCTAACACTTGAAGTGTCAATGGTCCCCTGTACTGCAAGCGTAGCGACCACTGTTAATGGCACCGCAAGTACAAGCATCAATATTCCAACTACAAGCAATCCTTTCCCCATATTATTAGGAGTCATTAATCTATTCCTAACAGAGTTAGAAGATAAACGTTGAGTTTTTATTCTCAATAAAGCGGTGCATACATAATTAAGTTTGACTTAGGCATGTATTATGGGAAAAGATAGACGTTTGGAAAAGTTATTGCCAAATGGCAAAGGATTTTTCGTACCAATAGACCATGCAATCACATCTTTTCCTGAAAAAGGGTTAGGTAATCTATCTGAACTTTTACCAAAAATATATTCTGCTAATGCAATTATTGCACATAAAGGAGTTGTGAGCCATTACAAAAATCAAAATAATTTCATAATGCATTTGAGTGCTTCAACTATTCACGGTGGCAACAAGGCTGACAACAAAGTATTGACTGGTTCTGTTATTGAGGCTAAAAAAAGGGGAGCAATTGGAGTTAGTGCTCAAATCAACGTGGGTTCAGAATTTGAATCTGAGATGATTGAAAGGATGGGAGAGATTTCAAGACAAGCATTTGAACAAGGTATGCCCCTACTTGGGATGGTTTATCCGCGTGGACCAAATTTGAAGGTTGATGAAAATGACACAACAAAAGGAATAAGTCATGCTGTCCGAATTGCATTTGAATTAGGTTGTGACATTGTAAAGGTTCCATGGACTGGTGATAAAGATTCTTTTTCATTGGTTTGTAAATCTGCCCCTATTCCTGTTTTAGTCGCTGGAGGAGAGCATAAAGGTAGTTTTGAGGACTTACTCATCCTCATCAAAAATGCAATGGATTCAGGTGCAAAGGGAGTTTGTATGGGAAGGCAGATATTTGCAGCAGAAGATAGTAAGGAACGTTGTGAAAAAATTGCACAAATAATTCACAAAAATTAAAACTGAGTGATTTCATGGAGATTTGGTTAAATTGTACTAATTCTGATTATGATGAAATTCCAAAAGAAGTAGATTGCATCTTAACAAAGAAATTTAGTAATTTGAAAACTCAGAATATCGTAATTAATGAAAACTCAATACTAGAAAAAAATGGTAAATCTATTGGCGTCATGGTAAATATTTCCACACAGAAAGAACAAAACGAAGCTTTATCACTTATTGGAAGTGTAAATTGGATATTAATTAAATGTGAAAATTGGAAAATGATCCCATGTGAAAATTTAATTGCTGCTGCAGAATCATCAGGAACAAAATTAGCTGCTATTGTAGAAAATGAATTAGAAGTCCCTGCAATTGCATTTGCTCTAGAAAGAGGAATAGATGCATTAGTTGTCAATAAAGACATATTAGAAGTAGCTATTATTACAAAACTACAAAGATTGGAAAATACTGAATCGGGGTTGCCAATAAATAGAAATTCTTCATCATTAAATCTTGAACTTGCAAAAATAAAAGAAATTTCAAGTCAAGGAATTGGAGATAGAGTCTGTATAGATACAACGAGTTTTCTAAATATTGGAGAAGGTATGTTATGTGGCTCATTTGCAAAAAGCCTTGCATTAATACATGCTGAAACAATAAAATCTGAATTTGTTCCAACTAGACCATTTAGAGTAAATGCTGGAGGCATTCACTCTTACATCATGATGGGAGATTTATCCACCAGTTATCTAAGTGAACTTAAATCTGGAGATGAGGTATTAATCGTCAATGAAAATGGAAAATCAAGAATCGCAACGATAGGTAGAATTAAACTTGAAAGAAGACCATTAATAAAAATTAAATGGATTACAAAAGAAGGAAATGAAGGAGATGTTATTTTACAACAAGCAGAAACGGTCAGATTAATTGGAACTGATTTGAAACCTGTTTCTATTACAAATGTTGTTAAAAATATGGATATTTTTGTCCTAAATTCTATTCCAAGTAGGCATATTGGCACCCCAATACGAGCATTTTGCCAAGAATATTGAAGTGTTACTTCGTTGTCGGGTGCTTGGGGCAAAGGAATTTGGGAGTTCTAGGTGTTGGAGAGGCTCATGGAGCATGTAGCTTATTACATGCTGCGGGAATTGGATATGGTGCTAGTTTACCACTTGCATTATATACGAAAGTAGCCTTAAGAGATAATCCACCAAAAAATAATCCAAATGACCCTGATGGGTTACTTGATAGTGTACTAAAAGTATGGAAAGATGCAGGACACAAAATGCCTGAAAATGAAAACTTATATTGGGCAGTTAAAAGTGAAATACCTCCAAAACAGGGATTGAAATCTTCATCATCTGTAGCAATTGCAGCACTACGGGCATTATGCGAAGCTACAGAAACAGTATTAGAAAATTCAGAATTAGTTGATTTAGCATCTAATGCTCATTTTGAGTCAGACATCACACTTACGGGATCTAAAGATGATAATTGGGCTGTTTGTGAAGGTGGTTGGAAAATAATTGATCCAAATTTACCAGCCAATGAAAGTGTATTGTTTAGAGGGAATGGTCCTCTTCCTGCTGAATGGGATATTATCATAGTACTTCGAGAAGAAAGAGAATCTTTGCCAAATATTGAAGATTTCTCATTGCATCAAGATGCATTTTCTAAGGCATTAGATGCTTTACAAAATGGAAATCCAATTATGGCAATGACTTGGAATGGAAGAGCGATGTGTGGTGTATTAAATGACAATACAAATCGAAGATTAACTAATGATGCAATGGTAAATGGAGGAAGAGGATCCGGAATTTCTGGTTCTGGAAATGCTATCGTTATATTTTCACCGACTTCAAGTAAACCAACATTAAATAGGATTGGTAAATGGTATGAATCAAAAGGTTTTAAATTAATTATTACTAAACCAATAATGGCTGAAGAAAAAATAGAATCTAAGGATGATTCCTAATTTCAAGAGGGGTTAGTATGGAAATGACACTAGGCAAGCGTTTACGCGTTACAATATTTGGCGAAAGTCATGGAAAAGGAGTTGGCGCTTTAGTTCAAGGGATCCCCGCAGGAATAATTATAGATAAATCCATAATTGCCAAAAAATTATCAGAAAGAAAACCGGGAGGAGAACTTGCATCAGCTAGAAAAGAGCCTGATTCCTGCGAGATTAAATCGGGAACTTACAATTCAAAAACAACGGGTTATCCAGTGTTATTATGGATTAATAATCAAGATGCAAGCAGTAAAGACTATTCTTTTTTGCCAGAAATCCCAAGACCAGGGCATGCAGACCTTCCGTCACATATCAGAAGTAAGGGAAATGCAGATTTAAGAGGAGGAGGTAGCCATAGTGGTCGTTTAACTGCCCCACTAGTTGCTGCTGCTGGGTTAATATCTAACTTAAGGACAGATTTAGGTTTCGAAATTGTTTCTCAGGTTTGTACTATTGGAAATATCAATGCAACGCCTATATCAATATCAGAATCTCAGACTTCACAAACAAATGCAATGAAATTAACTAATTGCAAAGATGAAAAAGCAGCCGAAAAAATGTATGACTTAATTAAATCTACTTCCAAAATGGGAGATAGTATTGGCAGTAGTGTAGAAGTAGTAATTTGTGGTTTACCAATAGGGATAGGGGAGCCATGGTTTGATGGATTAGAACCAGCATTAGCAAGAGCACTAATGGCAATTCCTGCCGCAAGGGCAATAGAATTTGGTGAAGGGATTGCTGCAGTGAAAATGCATGGCAGCGAACATAATGATTCTTGGAAAGATGAAGCAGGAAGTCCAAAATTATCTTCAAATGCTGATGGTGCATTAGGTGGTTTTTCTACAGGAGCACCAATAAGAGTGAAAGTCCATTTTAAACCACCAAGTAGTATTTCAAAAACTCAAACAACTTTGAATATAAGTTCTGGAATTCAAGAAAACCTTGTGGTTGAAGGAAGACATGACCCCGTAATTGGCCCAAGAGCTGCTCCTGTAGTACAATCCGTATGTGAATTAGTGATTACAGATTTAATTCTTAGAAAATAGTCACTCGGGAAATATCGAAGCGATTGACTATTGAAGTAGGTCCCTTGGGCATAGGTGAGGATTAGCATGCGGGAGCAGATGTCAAGTTTTGATATTCATCGGATGGTAGACGAATTACAATTCTTAGTAAATGCACGTTGTAAAAAAACATATCAACCACACCATGAACAACTTGTTCTTCGCTTAAAGCCTAAACAATTGCCTCAGAAAGATTTGGTAATAATACGTGGACAGAGGCTATACCTTTCATCCAGAGATCGCCCTATGCCAAGTCATCCAGCACCATTTGCTATGTTACTTAGAAAGCATTTAACTAATGCAAGAATTGAAGAAATTTCTCAAATTGGTTTTGATAGAGTAATTCGATTTGTTTTTGATGCGAAAATGGGAAGAAGAGAATTAATCATAGAATGTTTTAGAAATGGAAATTTGATATTACTAGATGAAAATGGAATAATAATTAAACCACTTACTCATTCAACATTAAAAGGTAGAATCATCAAAAAGGGAGTCGTGTATGAATCACCACCAGGTTCGGTAAACCCAACTAAATTAACAAAAGAGGAGTTCTACAAGATACTATCTAAGAGTGAAATAGAATTAGTAAAAACTCTAGCAGTTCATGTAAATCTTGGTGGACAACAAGCAGAATTAGTGTGTGGAAATGCAGGAATAGATGGTCAAAAATTATCAATAGATGTGTCAAATTCAAAAATTGAATCTGAAAAGATTTTTAATGAATTAAATCTCCTCATTGGGAATCTAAAAGAACAAAAATCAGGTGGATATTTATTATTAAAAACAGAGAATACTGAAAAAACAAAAAAAGAAATTGATGATGCTGAAGATTTATTTGCACGAGATGAACTTTTTTCAGATTTGACTATTGAAGCCAGTCCAATAAATGTATTAGAAAAAGAAAATATTATGCAAATTTATTTCGAAAGTTATAATGAAGCGATAGATTCGTGGTTTGGAAGGCATGATTCAGGAGCCACCGCAAGAAGAATTCATGAAAAGATGATTGCTGAAAAACCTAAGGGACTAGATACAGAACCTGAAAAGCTTTCTAGAAGGTTAACAAGTCAGCAGCAATCATTAGAAAAGTTCGATGATCAAATAGATGAGAATAGGAAAAAAGGACTAGCAATTCAAGAAAATTCGCAACAAATGGATTATTTGATTTCACAAGCAAATCAAATGATAATTGAAGTTGGATGGAAAGTATTTTCAAAAAAAGCATTAGAATTTGAATATATTACACGAGTAGATGCAAAAGAAAAAAGAATTTTTATTAAATTACCTAATGATGATGGAAATGTGTGGATAAATGTTGAAATTACAGCACAATTAAACGCGCAAGTTTACTTTGCTAAAGCAAAGAAAGTAAAGGATAAATCCGAAGGAGCACGTGAAGCATTAATTGATACTGAGAGTTTATTAAAAAAAGCTAAGAAAACAGAGATTAAAAGAAAAGAAAATGAACATGTTACTGTAATTAAAAGAGCGAAAAGATTCTGGTTTGAGAGGCATAGATGGACCATAATTGAGGGTATGCAACTCTTTGTAGGAGGGAGGGATGCAAAATCAAATGATGCATTAATCAAAAAACATATGCGGAATGGGGATTTGTATTTCCATGCAGATATACATGGTGCTGCTTCTTGTGTTTCAAAACTAAAGATTGGATTTGAATTGGATAAGAATCCACCTCCATATTTACCTAAGGGGGTTGAGTCTTATCGTATCTGTGATTCCATGGAAAATACAGAGTTTACTGAAACCGCAAAAAACCAAGCGGCAAATATGGCACTTATTTGGTCACGCGGTTGGAATGGAGGTGGCGGTTCTGGCACTTCATTTTGGGTTAAACCCGGTCAAGTTTCAAAAACAGCAGAAACAGGAGAATTCGTATCCAAAGGAGCATTTATTGTTAGAGGGAATCGAAACTGGATTAAGGATCTTGAAATGAAAATGGCAATTGGATTAGTTTGTATCAATGGAATTCCTCTTCTTCTGGGAGGGACAAGTGAAATCGTAAGTTCCTTATGTACACGTTGGGCTGAGATACAGCCAAGCATTCATAAAAAAGAGGTATTAGCTAATAAAATCTCTAAAAACACCGGTCTTGTAACTGATGACATATTGCCAATTCTTCCAGGTCCCTGTGAAATTAAAGAAAATTATGGATTATTACCTTAAAACTCAATTATGTTTTTTGCCAATCTGTTCCATTCCACCACAAGGTACTACCATCGCTCATAGATCTCCAAGTATTCCCTACCTCATCAGTCCACTGATTTTGAACAGTTGATTCAATAATTGATTGTTCTATTTCAGATTGTAAACTAATTGGCACTTCCGAATCTACGATGTGTTCTAAATCTTCTTTTTTATTAAACATCAAAAAAACCACAACGCCGCCTAAAATAACAATCACTAATATTGCTATAATAGGCCCAATTATTTTTTTATTTTCTTCTGCTTTTTGTTCAATTGCTAATTCAATAATAAGTTCATTATTATCTCCTATTCCATCTCCGTCAGAATCTAACCATTCTGTTAAATCATCTGGAAATAAATCACTATTATCTCCTATTCCATCTCCATCAGTATCATTCCATTCATTCGGATTATCCGGAAATTTGTCTCTATTGTCCCCATAAGTATCATTATCTCTATCAGACCATTCTGTTGAATCATCAGGGAATAAATCTCCATTATCACCATAAGTGTCATTATCTCTATCTAACCATTCTAAAGGATCATTAGGAAATTCATCAATAGTGTCTGAAAAGCCATCTCCATCAAAATCAATACATCCAAGAGGCGATACCGATGTACCAAATACATAAGGGCATAAATCTGAATTGTCTCCGATTCCATCTCCATCCGAATCATTCCATTCTGTTGAATCGTTTGCAAATGCATCATTAGCATCACTTACTCCATCATTATCTAAATCTGGACATCCTAAACCTGCAATTGTATCAAAACCATATTCATTAGGACAAATATCAGAATTATCTCCAATTCCGTCACCATCCGAATCATTCCATTCAGAAGAATTATTTGGAAATGGATCTATTTCATCAACTACTCCATCCCCATCAGTATCACCATCTTCTTCATCACTACAACCATCATCATCTAAATCAAAAGTATGATTACCAATTATTCCTCTGGGACAATTATCTTCTTCATCGGGATGATTGTCATTATCATCATCTAAATCCTCATCATTTGCGCACCCATCTCCATCGTAATCAAATAGAGATTCACTAAATGGGCAGGGATCAATTAAATCATTAAAACCATCATTATCTGAATCTCTTTGTTCTGCTGAACATCCATTTTCATCTACTTCTACACCTAAATTAGTATTAGGACATGAATCAAATTCATTTTTTACGAAATCATTATCATCATCTCTTTGCGACCAAGAACATCCTGTGAAATCTACTGTATTGAAATCTTCAGTCCAAGGACAATCATCATCAACATCTATAATCCCATCTCCATCTATATCTGGAGTCCCAATATTCTCAATTGCAAAATGGGAAATAAATTGATGCATTACTCTTGTAGGATGAGCTTTGTCAAAAAATAAATATTCGTCAGCATTGGATACAAGTGAAGAGGAACTATCACAAATAGGTAAGAAGATTGAAACAATTAATCCACCTGAATCTGAGCAAGCAGAACCTTCTATGTTGCTAATCCCTAATGCTTCTTTATTTTCAACTACATCATTAAAAGCAGTCCATGCATCAATAGAATGCACATTTATTCCTAATTCAATGGAAAGATTTGAAATTAAAGTTGATAATTTATTATTATAAGAAATTATTTCTAAACCTAACTCATTTTGTTGATTTTGAGACCTGCTTAACCCTTCAGGTGTTTTTTCTAAAGGTGGAACATTTGGAATAATAAATTCTGTAGCTCCTACACTTGATAATTGACGAATATGTGATTCCATATTTGCAATTATAGTATCTGAATTTGCAGTACCATATAAGAAATCATTTCCACCCCCCCACAGAGATACAACATTATCAGAGGGGATATTTGCTTGGACATTTGCCAGATAATTATTAATTTGTGTACCCATATTTGGTAAAACAAAATAAGAATACCCCTGGCCTGTTTGTGATCCTCCAAATGCCCTATTATCTCCTGCATCACTACCAGAACCAAGACTTGTAGATACACCGTACCTTTCAGAAATATAATCAATCCAAATTTTTCCATTTGAAAATCTATTTTGCCAATAAGGTGGAACATCCGGAACATTCAAAATAGAGGATTTTGCATTACCCATATCGCTTAATGAATCCCCGAAAACTAACAAATTAGGAATAGGTGATAAAATTGAATTTTTGAAAACTGTGAAAGAAACGTTTTCTCCTCCATAAATTATACTTGAGGAATCAATTATTTCAATCGAAAAAGTATAAAATCTAGCATTATTATAGAAGTTTTTGAGGATAATTACAAAATTTGTAATTGATGATGATGCTTGAAAATCATATGATCCCTCCGTTATTCTAGCGCCATATTCATCATCCAATGACCAATTTCCATACATTAATATTCCTGAGGGTAAATTAGATGCTGATACAGAAATGGGTATTGTTTGATTAGATAACCAATCATGCCTTGGTATTAAAATAGATACATCAGTAGATTTCCCTTGTATTGCTGTTACAGGAACGCAGATTTGTGCGAAAAGTATGATTATAACAAATAGTGTTAGTTTTCGCATAAAAGGGCTTAAAAGTTACTTTGTTAATTAACCTTACAATTATGTTTTTTGCCAATCTGTTCCATTCCACCACATTGTACTTCCATCACTCATGGACCTCCAAGTATGTCCTGCTTGATCAGTCCATTGATTCACAACGGTTGGGGCAACAAATGTTTGCTGTGAATGAGGATTATTGAAGTTCATTACTGGAGATTGAGAAAAAATCTCTTCTTCTTCTTTCTTCCTTAATACAAAAAATGCACCCACACTTACTAAAATAATAACTACAATAATACCTACTATCGTCATCATTTGTTGTTTTGCATCTTCTTCAGCTTGTAATTCAGTGGCCAATTGTTGATTATCTCCAACTCCATCTCCATCTGTATCTATTGTTTCTGAACTATCATCTGGATATGCATCGTCTTCATTACTAACTCCATCTCCATCATTATCAATTAAATCATCACAACCATCAATAATATTGTCTAAATCAATATCGATTGAATCATTATATCCTTCACATTGATCGTCTTCATTACT
>Ga0114997_10000581_pt1 | contig 30161 bp, 20 predicted proteins | sample ArcticOcean_MG_C_2_FD_87045 | JGI IMG/M metagenome (GOLD analysis project Ga0114997, IMG submission 87045) | Marine microbial communities from western Arctic Ocean - ArcticOcean_MG_CB4_136 | ecosystem: Environmental > Aquatic > Marine > Oceanic | place: Arctic Ocean: Canada Basin | collected... | reverse complement strand
TGACACAGAATTAATACTAAGCTTTTTTGAAGCGAATAGAATTAGGGTCTACTTCAAAGGTAAGTATTTATATGAGTTTGATATGACTTATGAACAATTCAATGCTTTTAGAGAAATACTCGCAAATTATGACTATTTGTAAGTACTTGTATATAGCAAGCACTTTGATTGGTAGTTTATTATGTCCCCTAGCCGCAAATGTTATATCCCAGAGTGAAGCTTTAACTGAAAGTATTAAATCAATATCGTTGAGAAAACTAGACACTTCTGAGCAGATACATTTTAAAAATGAAATTGTTCAAAAAAATCTAGTTTTATTGTTTTTTAGTTCTGAAAATATTTTTTCTCAAAAAATTATTTCAGTCATTCAAGATATTAGGGCCGGTATTAAAAATACAGATATTCAATACTTTTTAATTAATAATTATGATAACGATTTAATTTTATCATCAATGGTTCAGAAGCATGTTTGGACGGTACCAATTTTAATTGATGAGTATAATATTGCATCAAATATTTTTAATATAAAAAGTGTACCTTTAGTAATAGTACTCAATAAAGGAAATGCAAATATTAGTTTTAAAACAAATTTTTCTGAAACTGGAATTTTAGACCTGATACATCATATTAAATCACTTTGATGAGACTTTCTAAGCATGTTTTTTTATTGGGTTTATTATTATTTATAATTAATTGTTCATCTAAGCCTTCTCCTGCCATTCAGCCATCTACAAAAGTAGTTAAGCCTACATGGTTAGAAGGTTCTAAGAATGATAGTATCTATGTTTATAGTGTATATAAAGTTGAAAAAAAAGATACTTCAAATTTGAATAGTTTAGTCTCTAACCAGCTGAAAAGAATGCTTGAAGATGACTTTTTAAATCATTTAAAAAACATTGCTGATTCAACAAACTTAGACTTTAGTCCGTACAAACATGCTATTCTTCAAGAGAGGATTCTTAGAGCATCTAAATATTTTACTAAACCAGAAAGGTTCATTGATAAAAACAATGTTTATGCTTTGGTAAAATTTGATAAAAAACCATTTATAAAAACATTCGAAAGTGATTTATCTGATGCCTTAGCTCAAGCGCAACAAATTTTTAATAATATTAATGATAATATTGCTAGAGAAAATTTTGAAAGCGTTTCAAAATCTATGGATCTAATAATTAATTACATTGGTTACGGTTCATTAGTTAGTAGTGATATAGTTGATGAAGATATAGTTCAACTAATCTTAAACTTAAAAAGCTTGATTAATAATTATAATGATAGAATTCAGTTAGCATACAAAACAGAATACTTACAAAAAATGCCATTAGTAAATGAAAGTAAAAGAGTTCAGTTAATCTCTAAAGATATATTGTCTGGAACAATGTTAAGAGGATTATGGATTGAAGCTAAATCAAAGAGTTTTGATGAATCTGACCTTTTGATATCAAAAGAAGATGGTTCAATTGAATATCAAGTTAGAGCTTTAAGCGAGTTTTCTAATGGCTATGTGCTACATTTTAATATTTCATTTAATACATTACTCAACAAAGAATTAGCCAAGCTTTTTGGCATAAAGCCAAAGATGTGCAAGTTATCTGTAATATCAAAATCACCTCAGATATTTTTTGAAAATAGTATAAAAAATGTTGATAATAGATTAGAGGATTCACCTGTTGTTGATGCTATCAAAAAGTGTTTTGCTAAAAAATATTCTGCGAGTTTCATTAACGATAGAAAAGAGTCTAGCATCGCTCTAACACTTGATGTCACTACAGAAGAAAACACCGATAAAATAAGTAAAATTTATCCAAACTTTGTTCATGCCTCGGGTCATTTAACTATTATGGATAGTAACTCAAATGAACAATTATTCAATCAGAAGATCTTTGAAGAAAGTGGTTCAGATTTTAACTCGATAGAAAAAGCAGGAATTAATTCTATTAAAAATTTAGCAAAAGTAGTTAGCTTAAAAATTTGCGGTTAAGTAATTAATATAGGTCACTTCATTAAATAATGCGCCAAATTCTAGTTGCTATTCAAATTCTTCTTTTTATTTTAATTTTTCAATCTTGTAGTCCTAAAACAGAATTAACTACAGGGCAGAACCCTAAAAAAAGAAATCCAAATTGGATAAAAGGTTTTCCATCTGATTTTGAAAATTGGTATGAAGTTGGAAAAGCTAGTATACAGGATTCAATTAGTGCAGAAGATTATGCTTTAGGTCTAATGAATGAAAAACTAAGACTAGATTTGGAAAAAATATTTATTACAAATTTTGAATTACAGCAGCATTATTTGGATAAGATTACCCAAGATATCATTGATAGAAGGCTAGATATAATTAATTCTTTAAAAAAAATAGATAGCTCTTTTATAAATAACGGTAATAAATATGCTTTATTGAGCATAAGTAAAAAAGAGTATTATAATAAAATTGCACAACGTTTTAATAATTATAACATAGAACAGCAGATTTCTCTGTTAACTGATGATTTAATAGATGCTAATTTTTCTATTCTTTCATCAATTATTGAAAATCTTGTTATTCATTTTGATCATGTGTTAATTAATAGTAATAAAAAAAATATTGGAGAAGATATTTTAAATAGAGTCAGAAGAATACTTAATGATTACAATAATCGAATTACTTTCTCATTTGAACCCGCTATCATTAATAGCCTTCCAATAACTAATGAAGGAGAAAAGATTATAGTCAGTATTTATGATAATAAAAGTAACGAAAAATTAGATAATTTAAATGTAATACAGGATTACGGAGATACTTTTGATTTAATCAGGGAGGTAAATAGTTCATCTGGAATAAATAAGATAAAAATCCCTTCTACTAATGATGGGGACCCCTACAGCTTTATTATAAAAATCGATTACGAAACAATTCTAAATTCACCATTTTTTGATTTATTTCTAACAGAAAAAAAGGAATTTAGAATTGCTGTTATTTCTGAGGGCAAAAAAGTTTTTTTACATGAAACTATCCAAAGTCTTAATTCTAATTTAGATAAATCTGTATTTAATGATTCTATAAAGTCTTGTTTCGAATCTAAATATGGAATGACCTTTGTAAGTGACAATATCGATGCTGATTTATCAATGTTTTTTGAAGTTTCATCTAATGAAAATGTCCGAAGAAATAATAGGAAGCAACCTTTTAAATCGGAGGTTTTTTTCATTGTAAGAATTGAAGGTTCTAAAACAAGAAAAATGATCCTAGATTATATTGTTGCTAGTCAAGAAGCATATAATTATGACTTTATTGAAAGAGCTAGTATAGCCGCTTTAAAAAACCTTGCGCATGAAGCGCTTAGCGTAGTTTGTTATAGCGAGAAATAAAAATGCATAAGTACATTTAATTTATTTTTTTACTATATATTTTTTCAGGGTCTAAATCTCTACGATAATATTCAAACACCTCCCCGGTTCCTTGCCAGTTATTAACTTTTTCAATAATTTTCACTTGGCCTTTAAACTTTTCAGAAATGCCCGATTTAACATGCCCAGTGTTGTAAAGAATACCATCTTTTTTTTTTGCCCAGCTGATGTATACTTTTTTCAATATTTTTGCATAACCTTTTTTTTTGAAATTATTTTCTATTACGAAGGCATATGTGTATAAAGTATTGAACTTTCCATAGTTTTTGTCGAGCCTGGCCCAAGGTTCTTGAGATAGTAACTCCAAAGGCATACCTATTATATACCCTATGATTTTATTTTGGAATCGAGCAATAATCGGGAGCGAACCGGAACGATTGAAATATCTATTAATGGTGTTTTTAGTTAATATATATTTTTTGCCATATGCCGCGGCAAGAGATTCTGATATGTCCATTAATGATTTATAATCATCTGTACCAAGCTTTTTTATTAGTTCAATATCAAATGAGCCACTAGAGGCTATTACATCTGTAATAGAAGTAGCATTATTCTGGTTATTAGTCTCATTCATTTATGAAGTTTACAGATTTAATAATTTCCTTCACAATTTTGTTTTATTGTCAAAACTTAACATTTCAGTTTTTAAAATAGCTCTTTATATAAGTATATTTTAATCAATGATTTCTTTCAATAAGAAAATAAAAAATAGAGCGAATAAAATTAATTCTTATCTTTGTGTTGGCATAGATGTTGACCCCAAACTAGTTGGGTCTAGTGAATTTAAAGATTTGGTATCACACTCAAAAAAAATTGTTGATGCGACTAGAGACCTAGCATTATGCTACAAACCTAATTTTGCTTTTTTTGAAAGATGGGGCTCAAAAGGGTTTAAGTGGTTAGAAGATATCGTTGATTATATTGGCGATGAATCAATTATTATTGCAGATGCAAAAAGAGGCGATATTGGAAATACTGCAAAACAATATGCTGAAAGTATTTTTAATCATTTTGGTTTCGATTCTGTTACGCTTAGTCCTTATATGGGTGAAGATAGTATCATGCCTTTCCTCGATTTTGAAGAAAAAGGTGTATTTATATTATGCCGAACTTCTAATCCTTCCGCGCATACTTTTCAAACTCAAAATTTAATCGATGGTGAATATCTTTATGAATCTGTTGCGAAATGGGCAAATAGTTTAAATTTTAAAGAAAACATAGGATTAGTTGTTGGAGCAACTGCTCCACAAGAGCTATCAAAAGTCCGAAAACTTGCACCTGATTTACCTATTCTAATTCCGGGTGTAGGAACGCAAGGCGGTGATTTAAATAATTGTGTTTATGAAAGTAATAAAACTGGGATTGGTATTATTAATGTTTCAAGAGATATCTCTTTTTCAGGAGACTGCTCGGAAAAATCAATACGCGAATCAGCGACTTCTTATGTTGATAAAATAAATAAGGCATTAAATGGATAAAGAATATATAATTGATGTTTTTAAAAAAACCGGTGCTCTTTTGACAGGCCATTTTGTTCTTACTTCCGGCAAGCATAGCCCTTCATACTTTCAATGTGCAAAAGTATTACAATACCCAGAGCATCTTACATTATTTGCATCTATGATTGCTGAAAATTTTATGAATACTAAAATAGATGCAGTTATATCACCTGCTATCGGTGGTGTCGTTTTAGGTACTGAAGTTGGTCGACTATTAAATACTAAAACTATATTTGCAGAGAGAAAAAATGGAGCTATGTGTATCCGAAGAGGTTTTGAAATAGAAAAATATCAAAATATTTTAGTTGTTGAGGATGTAATAACAACAGGCGGATCAGTTAAAGAGGTGATAAATGAGGTCATCAAGTTAGGTGGCATAATTTCAGGAGTTGGTGTTCTTGTTGATAGAAGCAACGGTAACATTAATATCCATAAAAATCAATATTCAATAATTGAGTTGCATGCAGTAAGTTATGATAAAGAGAGTGTGCCGAAAAATTTAAAAGAAATTCCAGTGCAAAAACCAGGGAGTAGAAAAACGTAATGATAAAACAAAGTACAATTTTGCTTGCTATAGTCCTGACTATAGTAGGCTGCGGAACTAAACAAAAAAACAAGGATACAGTTATGGATAAAGAAATAGCAGTTATTTCAACAAGATTTGGTGATATTAAATTAGAATTTTTTGATGATATCGCTCCCAAACATGTAGAGAGCTTTAAATTGCATGCCCAAAATGGTTATTATGATGGAACAACTTTTCACAGAGTTATTCCAGGGTTTATGATCCAAGGTGGTGATCCATTAACAAAATCAGAAGATAAAAGTAGACATGGAACGGGTGGTAATGCTGCAAAATTTTTTGGAATCGGAAGTGAAGAATCCGAATCTACTTGGAATTTGCCAGCTGAATTCAGCACGACCAAACACACTAGAGGTATTTTATCTATGGCAAGATCTCAAAGTCCTGATAGTGGAGGCAGTCAATTTTTTATCTGTGTAGCAGATGCGAACTTTTTAGATAATCAATATACTGTTTTTGGAAAAGTAGTTAGTGGCATGGAAGTTATAGATGCTATAGTTAGCGTTCCAAGAGATGCTCGGGATAATCCTGATGATCGAATTGAAATGAAGGTTATTCTCGAAGATAAAAAATAATATATGGAAAAGTTATATCTAGGGTTAGCCCTAGGAGGAGGGGGTTCAAGAGGGGTTGCACACATTGGTGCACTCCAATCTCTTCATGAAAATGGTATTAAACCCGATTTGATCGCTGGCGTTAGTGCCGGTTCAATGATCGGTGCCATGTATGCCGCAACATTAGACCCCGCTTGGATAGAAAACCGCTTTCGTGAACTTATGAGCAGTGATTTATTTACTAGTTTTAGTTTCGGCTCTTTAATGGCGGGGCGGAATAAAGAAACTTACCTTGAAGAAATTACTACAAAAGTTGATTCGCGTTATATGATCGGGCTAGGCCTAAATGAAGCTTCTATTTTACCTCGTTCAATAATTGAGAACGCAGTAGAGTTTATGATGCCTTGTAATAATTTTGAAGAACTTCAAATTCCATTAAAAGTTATAGCTACAGATATTCAAAATGGGCAAGAAATTGTTTATAGTAACGGGAATATTAAAGAAGCTATTATTCAAAGCTCTTCCATTCCTGGATTTTTTGAAGCTACTGATAAAAATGATAAACTAATCGTAGACGGAGGGGTTACATCTCCGATTCCGGTTAAAATATTAAAAGACTATACTGAAATGGTAATGGCAATTGATATAACTAACTACGAACTAAAACCATTAACTAAACCAAACATGATAGAGATAATGAGACGTTCAGATATCATTACATCCTTGAGATTAAAAAATGAACTAGCTAGACAAGCAGACATTCTAGTCAAGCCGGAGGTCTCAGGTATTCATTGGTCTGATTTTAATAATTTTGATATGTTGTTAGAACGTGGTAAAAATGCGATGATGCTGACTTTAGAAACACTGAAAAATTCAGAGCCAAATAGAGAGAGTATTTACTATAAACTATATTCCATCCTTAAGTAAAATATAAACCTACAATGTTTAATTATATAATAAGTTATGTCATCTTTTCTGTTGGTGTTTGTTTTTCACAGGTTGTAAATCCTGTTGTTATCAATGTGCAAGCAGATAGCTCGGTAAGGGCAGGTGAGGTAGCCAATATAAATATAAATGCTGAAATGGATAGTCAATGGAAAATCTATTCAATTTATGAAATTGTTGATGGGCCATTAGCGACAGAAATTGGTATCACTGGCGAAGTTATTAGTTCAATCGCTAAAGTAATTGAGCCTAATCCAACTGAAAAGTACGATCCCGGATTTGATGTGACCTCTTTTTATCATAGTGGTGATACTCAATTTTCTGCTCAGATACTTTTAAAAAATGACTTGGTCCCTGGAGTTTATGAAATTTCTGTTAGAGTGTACTATCAAGTATGTAACGAGAGGCTTTGTTATCCTCCCACTGAAAAACTCAAAAAGGTTTTAATTAATGTCTTACCTGGAGAGCCTAGGGAGGGTAAAACTACTTTAATTGTTTTAAAGAATAATGAAGTTGAAAAAAGCAAGGTCAATTCATTTTTAAATCTAATTATTATAGCAATCGGTGGTGCAATTTTAAGTTGGGTAATGCCTTGCGTTTATCCAATGATTCCAATCATAATTTCATTTTTCGGGAAGGTAAGTGAAGATAAGAATATTGGAAAATTTTCTGTTGCTACCCTCTATGGTTCTGGAATTGCTGGTACTTTTGTTTTTATTGGATTACTTGTAAGCTTTTTGTCCTGGGGCATTAATGATGCAGCTGTTCAAACTGGCTATGCTAATATTGGCAATTTTATCGCGACTAATGCTTGGCTTAATTTAGGTTTAGGTCTACTATTTATCTTTTTTGCATTGTGGATGTTTGGTGTAGTTAATGTGAATGTTGCTGGCGCATTACTTAGCAAAACAGATAAAGCTGGACAATCAGCAAAGAACGCTTATTTTGGTGCTTTCATACTTGGTATTGCTTTTGCTATAACAAGTTTTAGTTGTACGGTACCCGTTGTCGGAATGCTGCTTGTTGTTGCAGCTAGTGGAACAGCGACTGGCTTACTAACTAGCTTATTAGGAATGACGGTCTATGGCGTTGTTTTTGCCTTCCCATTTGTGATTTTATCTTTATTTCCGTCATCATTAGATAAATTACCAAGGTCTGGTGTATGGATGGAAAAAGCCAAGGTTATATTTGGTTTTGTAGAATTAGCAGCCGCTGTAAAATTTTTATGGGTTCCTGATATAGAATGGGGACTTGGGTTATTGCCTCGCAATGTGGTTTTGGGCTTATTTCTTTTAATTGGCTTATTATTGATTCTTTACCTTGCTGGTATTTTTTCTATTCAAAAAGGTTTCCAAAACAATCGGAAAGAGATTAGCTATATTGGAATAATTATTACTTCATTAGTGCTTTTGCCTGTCGGGTTGTCCCTTTTTTCTGGGCCGACTTTTCATTACAATGGACTTCCAAGGTTCGCTGATGAGTTAATTGAAGCAATGGTGCCTCCTCCTCCGACAGAAGATGAAATTGCTATGGAAGAAGGATGGTTCGTTGATGATTACGATGGCGCTTTGGAACTGGCGAAAAAAGAAGGCAGACCTTTATTCATTGATTTCACTGGAATATATTGCGCAAATTGCAGAGTTATGGAAAGGCGTATTTTCCCATTAGAAAAAATAAAAAACCAATTTGACAATATGGTATTAGCTAGGCTTTATGTTGATAAAAAAGATTCACTCAGCGCTATTTATGCTCAAATGCAATTTGAAAGATATAAAACGGCTACCCAGCCATATTATGTAATTCTGGATCCTCAAAATGAGTCCACATTAGCTGATACGGGTGGGTATATTCCTAATGGTTTTGATCGATTTTTATCTAAAGGCATTGAACAATATCATATTCAGAACCGACGATAATTTTATGAATTATTATGATTTATTAGTAGAGGAATAGATTAACAAATGAATTACTTTAAACTTTCTGTGATTATCGTTCTAACATATTTTTTTGTAGGCTGTAGTGATAAAAATGAATCAAGAAAAACTAATGCAATTGATAAAAAATTAGATGTTTCAAGTCAAAAAAAAGTTCTGGAGAAAATTCAAAATAATTCAAGAATTATTGGTAATAAAAACGTAGTCATTAAAACTAAGAGCGCAGAATCTTCTAAAAATAAAGAAAATCGAAAAATGAAAGCGCCTGATTTTTTGTTGGCGGATTTAGATGGGAATACCATGAGTTTTTCAGCATATGAAGGGCAAGTAGTTTTGCTCACATTTTGGGGTACCTGGTGCGGACCTTGTAGGCAAGAGATACCTGATTTTATCAAATTATATGATGAGTTTAATAATGAAGGATTAGAAATCATTGGTATTGCTATCCAATCTGGTAATGTCGATAACATTAAGAAGTTCTCGGAATATTATAACATAAATTATCCTGTTCTTACCGATATTGATGGAAATGAGTCATATAAAGCATTTAGCGATTATGGAACTGTCTCTGGCGTAGGTACAAGAGCTGTGCCCACAACATTTTTGATTGATAGGGATGGTTATATTGTTAAAACCTATCGAGGTGCGAGACCAGGGAATGTCTTTTCTGAAGATTTTAAACCTTATTTGTAGTTTTGATTAGCAATGGTTCGCATTTTTATTAGAACTGTATATATATTTTTTCTCGCTTTTTCATTTTTATCTAGTAAAGATTATTATTGGCAACAATCTGTTAACTATGAAATGAGTGTAGTGTTAATTGATAGTGTCAGACAATTAGCATGTAGTTCAATAATAACGTATAAAAATAATTCTCCAGATGAGCTAAATGACCTTTATTTTCATTTGTATCCTAATGCTTTTCAACTTGGCTCAGTAAAATCGAGAGACTATTTAAATGGTTATGGTAGCGAGTCAAGAGCTGTTTACTTTAGTGACGGACTAGATGGTTACGAAAGCAAAATTCATATTAGAGAATTTACTGTTGCAAAAAATCAAGAGATTGTTTTAGATGATTACAAAATAGATGACACAGTACTACGGGCGTACTTAAAGACTCCTCTCTTACCTGGGGAGGAAGTCCGTATTGATATAGAATGGAATCATCATGTTGGTGGCATGGTTGAAAGAGCTGGTTACTATGAGGGCCAATATAATATGGCTCAATGGTATCCTAAAATAGCGGCATATGATCATAAAGGTTGGCATGCTGAACCGTTCCATGCACAAGGAGAGTTTTATGGTGAGTTTGGTCGGTTTGATGTGGAATTTCAAGTCCCTGAAAAATTTATTGTGGGTGCTTCTGGTGTAGTGAAAAGCGGTGATCCTGGTTGGGAATTGGTTCGAGTTGATACGTCAGCAGATTTTGAGGATTGGTTTGAGGTATTTGAGGATAATTATCAAGAACCTGATTTAACAAAAAATAGGAAAGTCAGGTTTGTTGCTGAAAACGTTCATGATTTTGCTTGGGTCGCCTCACCAAATTTTCTTTATGAGCATGATATCTATGATGGAATCGATGTTCATGTGCTTTATAATAGAATAAATGCCAATGATTGGAATCGAGTTGTGAGAAAGAGATCAGTCCGTGCCTTAAAATGGTTAAATGAAAAGTTTGGTAAATACACTTATCCTCAAATTACAAATACAGATAGGCTTAAATCAGGCGGTATGGAATATCCAATGCTCATTATGGATGGTAGTGATCGAGAAAGTTTGATTGTTCATGAAATTGGTCATATCTGGTTTTATGGTATTTTAGGAAATAATGAGATTGATGAAGCATGGATTGATGAAGGTTTCACCACCGCTCAAACTAGAGATTATATGATGGATCGCTATGGGCCAATTGGATTTGATTGGCAGTCGGATGATTGGAGTGGTAGCTATCAAAGAAAATTTTGGACATTTAATAATAAATTGCACAAAGACCAATGGCGTGCTATCAAATATATCGTGAGCGGATATGATGAGCCAATTAGTCGCAAAAGTTATTTATTTAAAAACAGTTCCTCTTACAGGCAAAATGCCTATACCAAACCTTCATTAATGCTAAATGAGCTTAAATACATTTTAGGTGATTCACTTTATTATAAATCAATTCAATATTTTTACGATACATGGAAGCAAAAGCATGTTAACGAAGAGAAGTTTGTCGAGTCTGTTGAGAAAATTACCAAAAGAGATTTAGCTTGGTTCTTTGACCCCTGGTTACATGACACGAGAGTTCTAGACTACGAAATCAGTAGTTGGAAAAATAAAAAAAATGAAGGTGGGTCTTATGATATTAGTGTTGATATAAAAAATTTAGGCAATAGGCACATGCCTCTATTAGTTGAAACAGAATTTTATGATGGGACTTCTGATAGACGTTGGTGGAATAATTATGACTGGAATATCAAAGACACTTTTTTGTACTCAGTTCCTTCGAAACCAAAGAGAGTAACCTTAGACCCAGATGTTCAGACACTAGATGTTGATTACAGAAATAATTCTACGAATTTAGACTATAAAATCGTATTTGATTGGCCGGGCATGAACTATGAGCCCAGAGACAAAATACTTTACAGATGGCTACCTTCCCTATTCTACAACGAACCAGATAGCTACAGCCCTGGATTACATTTTCAACGGTCTTATGGGCATTGGGAAAAACAATCATTTAGATTTAATTACGCAACTAAAAAAAACTTTGCTGATAATAAAAATAACTTTTATTGGTATTACTCTGGAAGCTTTAAACCTGTCCATAGCTTTAAAAATTTAAAATTGAACCTTAAAGCTTTTAATTTACCGGGACTTTCAGAAACGAACGTAGAGTTAGAAAAAATAAAATATAATGATGCTTACAAAAAGAAGCCTAAGCAAACTTATAAAATTGGGGTTTATCATCAATTTAGCATCGATACATTTAGAACTAATTTGTATGAGTCGGGTGATATATCCGCTTTTTATATAAAAAATAATATTGACTATAATTATGTTAGTCATTCTTTTGAGCTTGTTAGTTCGATTAGCCCTAGTTCTGATTGGGGTTTTACAAAAATATCATTTATGTCAGATGTTAAAAAATCAAAAACGCTTCGTTCAGAAAATATTCTCAGATCTATATTTGGTTTTACAAACAGTGGCTTTAGGGGTAGGTTTTTTCTTGGTAAGGTTTGGACAGCTTCAATTGCTGCACCAAGGCAAATATCTTTCAATCCTGCTGGGAATAGTTCTTCAAGTATGTATGAAAAATCATATTTGCGAGGAGTCGACAGCTTTTTTGGATTGAATGGGTTCAATGCAGCATACCATCTGCCAAGTGATGGTAATATACGTGCGCTATTGAACCGAGATGCGATTAAAACTGATGTAATATCTTCCATTTCAGCGGAAGTCTATTTTTTAAATAAAAAAGTGAATGTAGATGGTTTTTTTGAGGAAAGGATTATTAATAGTGAGATAGCACTTTTTTCAGACGTCGGATTTTTTCAGGCCGGTGGAGAGATGAAGAGTGTTGCAAGCTTTGGCCTCGGCTTTCGTTTCAGTGGTAAATTTTTTAATAAGCCATTGTATTTGAGGGTAGATTGTCCATTAATATTAATAGACGGCGAAGAAATATCAAATGACAAGAGTTTGATTTTGAGTTTTCATCGCTCAATTTAGTATATGTTAATATTTTGACATTCTAGAATAAAAGAATTGAATAAAATATTTAGAACATTAAATTTGTTTAGTCAATTTTATCACAAAAGTTATATTACCTAGGAATATTTACCTTTGGAGGAAAAAGTGAGATTCAAAGCAACTTTACTTATTTTAGTTTATATCATTTTTAACGGAGCTTTAGCTCAAGAAATATGTCCAGTAGAGGATGTGAGTGTTTTTGGCGGAGATAGCCAAAATATTATATCCTGGAACGAGCCTGCAGATCCATTTCTTTCAACATTTACTGTTGAGTTAACAACTGATGCATATGGATTAGAGACTTCATGGGACCTAGTCAATATAAGTTCAGGCGCTGTAATCGCTGAAGAGGGTTCAGAAAGTGGTTTTACTTCTGATACCCCTTATTCTTGGGATGTCGAAATTGAGTCAGGCAGTTACGCATTTACTCTTTACGACTCCTACGGAGATGGTCTCTACACTGGTGGTATATTAACGCTTCTATTAAATGGGAACGAAATTTTTAGTTTTGTTGGGGTAACGGGAGATACTGCTTCTGAATTTGAGGAATTAGAAATTTCTTTCGATACAGATGAAGGTTGGTTTGGTGTTCAGTCTTACACATATGCAGAACCATTTCCTTATGAAAAAGGTCAACATGTTAATGCTACTTTAATTGCAGGTTTAGAATCAAATAGTCCCCAAAAAATTGAGTCAGGTTCTTTTAGTGTTGAAAGAGAAATACCTGCAGCTTGTGGAACCTTTATTACATATAGAGTATACCAGCAAGGTCTAATAAATGTAGTCATTGGTAATCCTACTGAACTCGAATACGCACATTCTGGCTTGACGAATGGCACTGAATACACGTACTATGTAGTTGCTGTTTATGATGTAGATGGGACCGAGACAGAATCTAGTCCTAGTGCTGCTGCTTCTGGTACTCCTGAAGCTTGGTTAGCAGTTGCGCCTACAAACTTATTGTCTTTTCCAGGTGATGAAGAAATGCTTTTAATTTGGCAAGGGCCTGGCGGCGGCGGCGGTGGTGAGGGCACACTTGGTGAAAATATGGATAATCCATTTATAATATCATCTATGCCATTTTCTGCAGAAGGAACTACTGTTGGTTTTGAAAATGACTATGATGCTGTTTGTCCATTTACTGGCTCTACTGCCCCAGATGTCGTTTACATGATGACTAGTTCTGGAGCTACATACGATTTTTCTCTCTGCGGAAATTCAACAAGCTATGATTCAAAATTATACGTTTTAGATGCTGATGGTATCGTTGTTGAGGGTAGTTTTCCATCTCCAGAAGATACTCCAGAGGATAATGGGATAGCCTGTAATGATGATGCTTGCTCTACACTTTCATTTACTAGCGCCTATGTATCTTCATTCTCAGGTACTTTACCAGCTGGTTTGTACTATGTAGTTGTTGATGGTTATTCTACTAATTCTGGTAATTACACCCTAGATATCAGTGTTGTCACAAACCAAATGGTTGTTGAAGATTTAGAATTAAATGAAACTAGAAATAGAAATGAATATGATTTTCTAGGTTACAATATTTACGTTGGTGATATTAAAAATAATGAAGATGTAGTAGAGTTCACAAGTTATACTGTCTCAGATATTGTAAATGGAACTGATTATACATTTGGTGTTACTGCAGTCTATGATGGACCAGTAAATGGCGATAACTATGAAAGTGAAATGATTACGGTCCAAGATGCTTCCGACTTCATTTTCGGTGATGTTAGTGGATCAATTAAAGATCCTAATGGTGCACCTCTTGATAGCGCTATTGTTTCTGCAAATGGAGTTACAGATACTACTGGTACTGATGGCTTATACATGCTAATGAACTTAGATGTCGGCACTCATATTGTTTTTGTTTCAAGAAATAACTTTTCTTCAGAATCAATTTCTGTGAATGTTCTTGCGCAAGCTGAAGCTACGGTTCAAGATTTTGTATTGTCACCAGATATGCCTTCTCCAGTAGCTCTTTCAGCAACTCCAGGAGATGAGAAAGTATATTTATCTTGGAGAACACCTGGTTCGGTGGCAGAATATGACATTGCATATTATGATGAAGTTTTTGAACAGCAGATTGGTTGCGGATATGGCGGATGTTTTTTTGGAGTTAGGTTTACACCTGCGAATTATCCAGCAACTTTACAAAATGTTGTTGTTAGTATTCAAGGAACTGAGTATGGTGGCGGGACTTCTAACTTAGCTACTATTCTTGTCTTTTTAGATCCAGGAGGGTCTGTTTCAGGTCCTAGCGGAGATCCCGTATATAGTACGAACACTTTAGATTTTAGTACTGTGGATGAAGCTCTGACCCAATTCAATGTTGATTTTTCTGATGCCGGAATTGAAGTTTCTAGTGGAGATGTCTACATCGTAATTAGCGACGGTGGTGGATTTTTATCTTTAGGTAATGATTTAGAGCCTATCTCGCCAGAGTATTTTGACAGAAACTGGGTTAATTCTGGAGCTGGTTGGTCTACAATGGCAAATGAATATTATGGTTTAGCTGGAGACTTCGGTATTCTAGCAGGGTTTATTGGGGCACCTGGTGCAGCAGAAGAAGCATCGTATGCAGTTATTTCTGAACCTAGTTCAAATGAACCTTTTACAGATTTAAGCTACAGGAGTATTTCCAACAATAATTTTAATATGCAGGCAGGTTCAAACGTTAATAATGGATCTCCGCAGATTTATGTTCCTAGGGCTATTCCAACATTATTAATGAATAATATGCGGGATGAAGATCCTGAATTATATAATGTCTATTTAGTGGCCGATGATTTAACAACGACTCTTGTTTCGACCACGACAGACACCATGGATACAATAGTTGTTTCGGAAAATTATAATAATTATTGTTACAATATTAAAGCTCAGTATGACACTGGTGAACCATCAGACGGGGGCTATGGTACAGTTGAATCAAAATCTTCTAATACGGCATGTGCTTTGCCATTTAAAGTCGGTGATGCAAATACTGATAGTGAGACATCAATTCTAGATGTTACACTAATAGTTGATTTTATTCTGGAAGAGGCAACGCCTAGTAGTGTCGCATTCAACAATTCAGACATTAACATGGATGATGAATTAAATATAGCGGATGTGGTTATGGTTGTAGATATAATTTCTGGTACTCCGGCAGGAAGGTCTTCAAATCTCGGGTCATTTGCGTCTTTAGAGCTAAGGTCTAATTATACAAGTTCAGATTTGATTTTTAATATTTCTTATGATGGTGCGTTAAAAGGATTAGAGTTTGATATAACTTATGATCCTAAAAATGTAACATTGGGAGTACCTTCTCTTATCGTATTGCAAGATAATGTTGTTAGTACATTCAGAGAAATTGACGAAGGTTTAATAAAAGTTATATTATTCGACGTTAATGGCGGATTCATACTATCGAATGAAAATCATGATCTATTACGAATGTCATATGACTTTTTAGGTAGTGTCCTAGATCAAAGTAGTGTTGATATAAGCAATGTGGTTGTTTCAGGTCCGAAAGGAAACATTGCAAGTGTATCCTCAAATGTTGTTTCAGCCGACGTGAAGCTTATACCTGGTGTTTTTGCATTACATCAAAACTATCCAAACCCTTTTAACCCAACAACAGAAATTCAATTTGATATTCCAAGCGCAACTCAAATTAATGTTTCTATTTTTAATTTGATGGGACAAAAAGTTAAAACGCTTGCAAATAAGCAAGCTGCTCCAGGGTACCATGTAGTACAATGGGATGGAACAAATGAAAAAGGGGTTTCAGTATCAACAGGTATGTATTTTTACACACTTAATACTGGAAACCACAGTGCAATGAAGAAAATGTTGTTCTTAAAGTAAGTATTATTGTAAAGCAAAGAAGAAGCCCTCTATTTGAGGGCTTTTTTTTTGGAACATTATGCATATTTAGTGCATTATTGATATAACGAAATAACAAGGAATATGATGCTTAGAACTATTATTTTTATATTTACCATTACGGCAACCCTTTTTTCTCAAAACTCTGTTGTGCAGCAGTTTAGTAATGCTTTTGCGGATGTTGCTGAAGCTGCAAAGCCTGCCGTTGTTACTATTATTACAGATAAAATTATGAAGGTTCCAAACAACGATCTTTATTTTTTCTTTAATCCTTACATGGATCCTAATAGCGATAAGGAGTATAAAACCAACGCATTAGGTTCTGGTGTTATCGTTGATGCTCGTAAAGGCTATATTCTAACCAATAACCACGTCGTTGATGACATGGATAATATAAAAGTAAAACTTTTCGATAAACGTGAATATAAGGCTAAAATTATGGGTACAGATCCTAAATCAGACCTAGCAATTCTAAAAATTGAAGCGGATAATCTAAAGGAATTAAAACTAGGCAACTCTGACAAACTAAGAGTTGGTGAGTGGGTTATGGCTGTTGGCAGTCCTTTTTCAGAAAACTTAAGCCACACTGTTACAACTGGCATTGTTAGCGCAATGGGAAGGTCAAATATTATCCGAGGTCAAAGTTATGAGGATTTCATTCAAACGGATGCAGCGATAAACCCGGGAAACAGTGGTGGAGCATTATTAAATATGAAAGGTGAGTTAATAGGTATAAATACAGCGATAGCTACTGGCGGATATGAAAAAGGGAATAGAGGAGTCGGATTTGCTATTCCTTCAAATATGTCAAAGAGAATAATGTCTGACCTTATTGATAAGGGCTATGTGACTAGATCTTGGCTAGGCGTTTATATTCAACCGTTAGATGCTGATGCAGCCAAAGCGTTGGAAATGGAATCGCGCGATGGTGCGCTCATAACACAGGTTGTGGCCGATAGCCCCGCTGAATTAGCAGGGGTTGAAGAAGGTGATGTAATAGTTAAATTTGACAATAAAAATATTTCAGACCCCTCAAACCTTCGGAACATTGTGTCTCTGATGCCTCCTGGTTCTAAATCAGATGTTGTCGTTTTTAGAAATGGTAGTAAAAAAGTTCTTAACGTTATACTGCAAGAGCTTAAAGATGGAAAACAAGTAGCTGTAAAAACATCTTCAAATACTTCTGTCCTAGGTCTTGAATTGAAAGAAATAAATAGTGACTTAATACAAAAATATAACCTAACAGAAGATGATGGTAAAATTATAGTAGTAGCAGTTGACTCAGGTAGTGAGGCAGCTGAAAAGGGGCTTGTGGAGGGAGATGTTATAAAACGTGTAGGTACCCAACAAGTTCGTTCATTAAAAGAATTTAAAAAGAAAGAAAAAGCTTCTAGATCTAGAGGAAGCTTATTGTTATTGGTAAAGAAAAATGATGGTTCCTCTCTTTTTGTGACACTTAATTATTAATTATACTTTTAATTTATAATTACGAAAGCGAAATATATAGTTTTCTAATTTTGTTTTTTTCTTAACTAGTAAAATAAATCTAATCTCTGCTAATTTCTTGGTCAATGATTCAGACTAATATCGGATAAAAAATGGCCATTAAAAAAATCTCTTCTAATGTCGACTTTATAGCGCAGGAGCATGAAGTTCTTAAGTTTTGGAATGACAAAAAGATTTTTAACAAGCGACGTCAGCTCAATAAAGGAAAGCCAACTTGGAGTTTTATTGATGGCCCTATCACAGCAAATAATCCAATGGGAGTACATCATGCTTGGGGTCGCACATTAAAAGATATATATAATCGATATAAGGCGATGGCGGGGTTTGAACTAAGGTATCAAAATGGTTTTGATTGTCAAGGGTTGTGGGTTGAGATAGAAGTTGAAAAAGAGTTAGGCTTTAAATCTAAAAAAGATGTTGAAGCTTTTGGTATTGAAAAATTCGTCAATTTATGTAAAGAAAGAGTTTTGAAGTATTCAAAAATTCAAACGGAGCAGTCTGTTCGTTTAGGATATTGGATGGATTGGGAGAACTCCTATTTTACAATGTCTAATGAAAATAATTATACTATTTGGAGATTTTTAAAAAAGCTTTTTGAAGAAGAAAAAATTTACAGAGATGTTGATGTCGTTCCTTGGAGTGGAAGGTCGGGAACCTCGTACTCGCAAATGGAGGTTATTGAAGGTAGAAAGCTTGTTTCTCACAGATCTGTATTTGTACGATTTCCTATAAAAGACAGAGAGCAGGAATATTTACTTGTTTGGACTACAACGCCATGGACGCTTACATCAAACGTTGTTGTAGCTGTAAACGTGAACCTTGAATATGTTAAACTAAAAGCATCTGATGGCTCTATATACTATTTTGCAAAAGATAACCTTGATTATCAAAGGCTAGAAAAACAGTTTTCTGATAAAAAGCAATGGCTTGAAGGCGTTCCTAAACTCAAAGCAATTTCTCAAATTTTTAAAGAGCACGGTGGATATGAGATTATTGGTTCTGTGAGCGGTGCTGCACTAGTTGGACTAGAATACATCGGACCTTTCGATGATTTGGAAGCGCAGAATAAAGCAGGCGGATATCCTTTTGTTAATGAAGACCTTGAAAAAGAGGGAGTTACTTCCGTAAGTCAGCATAAAGTGATTGATCCTGGCAAAGATAAAATTGGAAATGATATTGTCGTTTCTGGAGAAGGAACTGGCATTGTTCACATGGCACCAGGTTGTGGTGATATTGATCATAAAGTAGGTAAAGAAAAAAATCTAATTAATATTGCACCTCTAGATGAAGAAGCAAGGTTTATGGATCATTTCGGCTGGCTTAAAAATAAATCAGCTACAGAATCAGATACAATTGATCTTATTATTGAAGATTTGAAAAAAAGACATTTTCTTGTTTATGTCGAAGAATACCCTCACGTATATCCACATTGTTGGAGGTCAGGAGATGAACTTGTTTTTCGACTGGTTGAAGAATGGTATATAAACATGGATTGGCGTGAAAAGATTAAAAGTGTTGTTGACGATGTTAATTGGATACCTAAGTGGGGCAAAGAACGAGAGAATGAATGGCTTGATAATATGGGCGATTGGATGATATCCAAAAAAAGGTTTTGGGGTTTAGCTCTACCTATTTGGGTTTTTGAAGATGATTCTTTTTATGTTGTTGGCTCTGAAGAAGAATTAAAAAAACTCGCTGTATCTGGCCTTGAATCATTTGAGGGTAATAGTCCTCATAGACCTTGGATTGATGAGATTCAAATTAAACATCCTGAAACAGGTCTAATTGGTAAAAGAATTCTAGATGTTGGTAACCCCTGGCTTGATGCTGGTATCGTTCCTTTTTCAACTTTAGACTATCTATCAGATAGAGATAAATGGGACAAATGGTACCCAGCAGATTTTGTTACAGAATGTTTTCCTGGCCAGTTTAGAAATTGGTTTTATTCATTGCTGGCTATGTCTAGCTGGCTTGATGGAAGCGCTCCATTTAAGACGTTACTTGGACATGCCTTAGTGAAAGACGAGAATGGTAGAGAAATGCATAAAAGTTGGGGTAACGCAATATGGTTTGACGATGCTGCTGAAAAAATGGGTGTTGATGTTATGCGATGGATGTATGCAGGCCAGAATTTAGAAAGCAATTTATTTTTTGGTTATGGGACAGCAGATGATATTAGGAAGAAATTAATCACTTTTTGGAATGTTTATTCGTTTTTTTCTACCTACGCATCCGTAGATGGATTTGATTTAAAAAAGCATGGGCAAATTGAGTATGAAAATTTAACAATACTTGATAAATGGGTATTGTCAAAATTGCATATCTTTATTAGATCTAGTCGTCAGTCTCTAGATAATTATGATGTCGCAAGCTTAGTAAGTTCTTTTAATATTTTCTTAGAAGAGTTATCTAACTGGTACATAAGAAGAAACAGAAGAAGGTTTTGGAAATCAGAAGATGACCAAGACAAATTTACTGCATATGCTACATTGTATCATGTTCTTATAAATAGTGTCAAATGCATAGCGCCAGTCTTACCATTTTGCACCGAAAAAATGTATAAAAATCTAGTAGTAAACTTAGACCCTGAGGCGCCTGAGAGTGTTCATCTTTGTGACTACCCTAAGCCAAATACTAATCTAATTGATGATGATATTATTCAAAAAGTTGATTCATTAAAGCGTGTAGTTGAGCTAGGTCGATCAGCAAGGAACCAGTCAAAGGTAAAAATTAGACAACCTCTTTTAAAGGTCTTATATGCGATTGAGGACGATGAAGTATCTGATTTTATTAATGATCATAAAACTATTATTCTTGATGAATTAAATGTTAAGTCGATTGAAAGAATTACGAATGCCGGATCTTTAGTTAAATACAATATTAAACCAAACCTACCTGTCCTTGGTAGGAAGTATAAGAGTGGGCTCAAAAATATTAGAGCTATTCTAAGTAGTGGGGATAATGATCAGCGTTTTAGGGAATATGAAAAAACTGGAACCATAATATTAGAAAAAGACGATGAAGTATACACATTAGAAAAAGAAGATGTTATTATTGAAACGCTTGCGGCTGAAGGTTTTTCTGCAGTAAGTGGAAATGGAATAACTGTCGGTTTAACGCTTGAATTAAATGACGAATTGATTCAGGAGGGCATTGTTAGAGACTTAGTTAGGCAAGTCCAAAACATCAGAAAAGATGCTGGTTTTTCTGTAGAAGACCGTATAATCATTTCTTGGGAATTGGATAGTGATTTTCAACAAGCATTTGTTAAATTTGAGGATTATTTTTGTAATGAAACTTTGACGACTTCAATAGATAGTTCTATTACGAACCATGATTATAGTGCTGAATTTCATTTAAAAGGAAAGTTAATTAAGATTAGTCTTAAAATAGCTGATATATAAGGAATCGAAAAGATGGCAAAGAATAAATATAATAAAAAAGACTTAGAACGATTTAGAAAAGAAATACAAAAGAGAATTGATGAGCTAAACGGCAGTATGGAGGGTATAAGAGATAATCTAAATATTGATTCTAAGGGTAATGCAAGCCTTTCTCAGGATTCTGTTTACAGCATGCATATGGCAGATGCCGGCACAGATTCATACGAGCGTGAAAAAGGATTTCATCTTATGAATAGAGAAACTGATTATATTAATTTTTTAAATCTTGCACTTGAGAGAATAGAGGCAGGTGATTTTGGTGTTTGTGCGGTATGTGAAGAAAGAATACCTGAAGAGAGAATGATGGAAGTTCCAAACGCAACAAAATGTGTATCTTGCAAAGAAGGTGAAAAGCTAAGAATACCAAAGAGTTAATTTGTTTTATTTCGGGCTCATTATTGCCATTTTTATTACTGATCAAGTTACCAAATGGTTCGTTCACAATTATATGGATTTATACCAATCTATTCCATTAGTTGAAAATTTTTTTTATTTAACGTATGTTACAAATGATGGGATGGCCTTTGGCCTTAGTCTTCCTGGTGGGCAGATTACTTTATCTGTTTTATCAATATTGATGACGTTTGTATTAATTTATTTTTTCTGGCTAGAAAGAATGAGTCACATTACGATAAAGTTGGGTCTTTCCTTAATTATAGCTGGCGCACTAGGAAATTTGATAGATAGGTTATTTGCTGGCAAAGTAGTCGATTTTTTACATATAAAATTAGGATCATATTGGGAATGGTACATTTTTAATATTGCGGACACATCAGTATCTATTGGAATGGTTCTTTTTATTATTCATTCAATTTATTTTCAAGAAAAAATAAACGAAAAAGCTTCTATTTGATTAAAAAGTCTTTTTCAATTCAAGATTCCATAAATCTTAGATTAGATATTTATCTAACTGAGAATTTGGATCAGGTTTCTAGGAACAAAATCAAGCACTATATCACAAAAGACCTAATACTGGTTAATGGCAGGTCTATTAAACCAAGTTATTTACTTCAAAAAGGTGATTTAGTTGAATTTTTCTTCGAAGAAAAAAAAATAAATGATGGTTTAGTCGCTCAGAATATGAACCTTGAAGTAATATATGAGGATGAAAATATTGCAGCAATTAACAAACCAAGTGGTCTAGTTATGCATCCAGGCATTGGAAATGAAGAAGGGACATTAGCTAATGGATTAGTCCATCATTTTAATAATTTATCAGATCTCAATGGTGAAAGTAGGCTAGGAATTGTCCATAGATTAGATGCAGACACCTCGGGAATAGTATTAATTGCAAAGACTAAGGAATCGCATGTTAATCTTTCAAATCAGTTTAAAAAAAGATCAATAAAAAAAGTTTATTTTGCTATTACTTGGGGTAAGTGGTCTAAAAAGAGTGGGGTTATTAAAGGATTAATGAATAGAAAAAAATCTGATCCTACTTCTTATGCTCTTAATAGCAGTAATGAAAATGGAAAACATTCAGAATCTTCTTTCCAAGTTCTTAAACAATACTCAAACTTTGCTTGCGTTGAATTCAAGCCGTTTACTGGACGGACTCATCAAATAAGAGTTCACTCTTCGAGCAAGGGGAATCCGATTTTCGGGGATAATAAGTACGGGGGCGGTCTTAAGAAATGCAATGAATATTCTTCTGATTTTAAAAAAACCACATCAAAAGAAATTATTAAATTTGATAGGCATGCTCTGCATGCTAGTTCTATAGATTTTGAATTATTAAACTCAAATGGGAAAAGATTAAATTTAGAAGCACCAATTCCCAATGCGTTAAAAGAGTTAGAGGACTCATTATCTAATAATGAAAACTAAGTTTCAAACTTTAATAATAGAATTTTTAGATTATCTTGAAAGTGAAAAAGGTTTTTCGGAACACACTATTCAATCTTATAAATTGGATTTGAAAGTGTTTTTTGATTATTGTACTGACCTTGATTCTAAACTAGAACTTAATTTAAATAAAATAAAGCCTGTTACTATAATAGGATTTTTATCTAATGAAATGGGAAAAACAAATGTCTCTAAAAAAGGTGCGAAGCCATATAGCGAAAAAACTATTGCAAGGAGGTTAGCCTCAATAAAAGCATTATTTAAATATTTATATAATTTTGAAATGATAAAGGATAATCCAACTATTTATATAAAAACTCCAAAATCATCAAAGTTATTACCATCTTTCGTTAAAGAAGATGATATATCAAAATTAATGGAAGAACCCTTGAATAATATCATTACAAATGAATCCGAAGCATATAGAGATTTAGCTATTTTAGAAACACTTTATGCAACAGGTTTTAGATTAGCTGAGTTAGTTTCACTTAATATTTGCGATGTTGACTATACCTCTGAAATGGTAAAAGTAATGGGTAAAGGAGGAAAAGAGCGTATTGTCCCTATAGGAACAATCGCCTTAAATTCAATAAATACTTATTTAAAAAATACAGGAAGGTCCCTAAGGGCTGATTTTAATGACCCTTTGTTTACGAATAAAAAAGGAGCAAGATTACCTAAGCGTACACTTCAAAGAAGAGTAAAAAAATATCTTGAAACAACAATGGGGGGCGGGTCAGTTCACACGCTCAGGCATACGTTTGCTACTCATTTAATTGATAGAGGGGCTGACATGCTTACAGTTAAAGAGTTACTTGGTCATAGTAGTCTTTCTTCCACTCAGCATTACACTCAACTCAACTTAGAAACGATCAAAAAGGTATATCAAAAAAATCATCCCCGCGGTGAGTAAAATTATATGAATTATTATAAAGTAATTGATTTGGGCTTGGAAGCTTTAGGCTTAAAAAGTGATAAGTCTCTATCAAGAAACTTAAGTTCTGAAGACTTAGTATCAGACATCGTAAAAAATGGTGAAGGTTTGATTGCCTCGAGCGGCGCTGCTATGATTGATAGTGGTGAATATACTGGCAGGTCGCCAAAGGATAAATATATTGTTGAAGAAAGTTCAAGTAAAGATAAGATTTGGTGGGGAGAAGTAAATCAAAAAATTTCAGAAGACGTATTCAATCATCTTTATGATCAAGTTATTGAATTTTATAATACATCTGGTACCAAAACGTATGTTTTTGATGGTTTTGCTGGAGCAGATAAACAGCACAACCTCTCAGTCAGGTTTATAGTGAAAAAGGCATGGCAAGCTCATTTTGTTCATAATATGTTTATTCGCCCTGAGGAAGGGCAGTTAAATGATTTTAATCCAGATTTCACAATTATAAATGCTTCTGATGTGAAGAATCTAAAGTATTTAGATTACGGTATGAACTCTGATGCTTTTGTAATCTTTCACCTTGGTAGAAAGATTGCGATAATTGGGGGTACAGAATATGGTGGAGAAATGAAAAAAGGTATCTTTTCAGTCATGCATTATCTCTTACCACAAAAAGGCATATTATCGATGCATTGTTCAGCAAATGTTGATAATGATGGAAAAAACCCAGCGCTATTTTTTGGACTTAGCGGGACAGGGAAAACTACTCTTAGTACTGATCCAGATAGACCATTAATTGGCGATGACGAGCATGGTTGGTCCGATAATAGTATTTTTAATTTTGAAGGTGGTTGCTATGCAAAGACTATTAATTTAAATCCAGATGAAGAGCCTGATATTTATAATGCAATTAGGCCTGGTGCATTATTGGAGAACGTTGTCTTTGACAAAGAATCAAAAGTTGTTGATTATAGTGATGGCTCTAAAACAGAGAATACTAGAGTCTCATACCCTATTAATTTTATTGAAAATTCTGTTTTTGCCCAAGGTCGAGATAGCATTGCAGGTAACCCAGAAAAAATAATATTTTTAACTTGTGACGCCTACGGTATTTTACCTCCTGTAGCTAAACTGAATCCAGATCAGGCAATGTATCATTTCATTAGTGGCTATACAGCTAAAGTTGCCGGTACAGAAAGAGGGGTTACTGAACCAGTAGCAACATTTTCCCCCTGTTTTGGTGGTCCTTTTTTAACATTGCACCCATATGAGTATGCAAAATTATTAAAAAAGAAAATGCGTGAGTTTGATGTCCCAGTTTATCTGGTTAACACGGGATGGGTGGGGGCTAGCGCAGGCAGTGGTGCTAAGAGAATTAGTTTACCACTTACGCGGAAAATAATTCATAAAATACTTGATGGCTCTATTGAAAGTGCTCAATTCCAATTAGATAATTATTTTGGTTTTAATATTCCGAAATCTTTATTTGGCGTTGATTCTAATATTTTAAACCCAAAAAATAGTTGGGTTGACCAAAATGAGTATGAGAACCTGGCGAGCAATCTTGTTAAAAAATTCAAAGAAAATTATCAAAAATATGATCTAGGCGATGATGATATTTTGAAGGGAGGTCCTTTATAATATTAAAATTTTATTGTTTTTATTATATTCTTATATAGCATTATATTATGGATATAAGAATATTTTGTTAATGTCGTGATTTGAACCATATTGCCGCGACACAAAAAAATGGTGCTAAATAGGTATGTAGAACCCGATTAGCATCGGGTTTTTTTTATGAAAAAAATTAAAGAAATCTTTAAAAGAAAAATATTAGTCATCGATGGTGCCATGGGTACTATGGTGCAATCCTACAATTTAGAAGAACAAGATTTTAGAGGTTCTCAATTCAAAAATCATAAAAGTGATATTAAAGGTAATAATGAAGTTCTTTCTCTAACTAGACCAGATATTATTTCTGAAATTCATAAGTCTTACTTAGATGCTGGAGCTGATATAATTGAAACAAATACATTCAGCGCTAATTCTATATCTCAAAAAGATTATAATCTAGAAAGCTTTTCATATGATTTGAATAAAGCTTCTGCTAAAATTGCAAAATTCCAAGCAACTAAATATACAGACACTCCCAGATTCGTAGCTGGAGCAATAGGCCCAACTAATAGGACTGCCTCTCTTAGTCCAGATGTTAATAATCCTGGTTATCGTAATATAGATTTTGATATGTTAAAAGAATCATATATTGAACAAGCTCTTGGTTTAGTTGATGGAGGTGTAGATCTTTTTCTAATTGAAACGGTCTTTGATACGCTTAATTGTAAAGCTGCATTATATGCTGTAAGTGAAGTGTTAGAAAAAAAGAAAATTAAACTTCCTATTATGATTTCTGGTACAATAACAGATGCAAGTGGTAGAACTCTTTCTGGTCAAACTGTAGAGGCTTTTTTATATTCTATATTACATGCAAATCCGATAGCAATTGGCCTAAACTGTGCTTTAGGTGCTTCAGAAATGAGACCTTGGCTTAGTGATCTTTCAAAATCCTCTAATACGTTTGTTTTTGCATACCCAAATGCTGGATTACCCAATGAGTTTGGTGAGTATGATCAGTCACCTCAACAAATGGCGACTGAGATTCAGGAGTTTGCTCAGTCTGGTCTGGTAAACTTAGTTGGTGGGTGTTGTGGGACAACGCCAGAGCATATAAAAGCGATTTCAGAAGCAGTTAAAGACATACATCCCAGGTCTATTCCGAAAATAGAAAATTACACGAGGCTGAGCGGTTTAGAGCCATTAGTTATTAGGCCTGAAAGCAATTTTATTAACATTGGTGAAAGAACAAATGTTACTGGATCATCCGTTTTTAGAAAATTAATTAAAAATGAAGATTATGAAAAAGCATTATCCGTTGCACGTGATCAAGTAGAAAATGGTGCACAAATTATTGACATTAATATGGATGAAGGTTTGCTTGATTCAGAAAATGCTATGGAAATATTTTTAAGAATGATTGCTTCAGAACCCGATATTTCGCGAGTTCCAATTATGGTTGATTCTTCTAAATGGAGTGTACTAGAAGTTGGTTTAAAGAATATCCAAGGAAAAGGAATAGTGAATTCTATTTCTCTCAAAGAAGGAGAAAAAGAGTTCATTAATCAAGCGTCAATCGTAAAAAAATATGGTGCAGCCGTGATAGTCATGGCTTTTGACGAGGAAGGTCAAGCGGATACGTTTGAACGGAAAGTTGAAATTTGTAGCCGGGCATATAATATTTTGACTAGACAGGTTGGTTTCTCGGGAGAAGATATAATTTTTGATCCAAATATTTTTGCAGTTGCTACTGGTATTGAAGAACATAACGAATATGCTATCTCATATATTAATGCTGCAAAAACTATAAAAGAAAAAATGCCTGATGCTCATGTCAGTGGAGGGGTAAGTAATTTATCTTTTTCTTTTAGGGGTAATAATGCTATCAGAGAATCTATGCATTCAATTTTCTTGTTTCATGCGGTTAAAGCTGGTATGGATATGGGGATAGTTAATCCTGGGCAATTAACCTTGTATGATGATATTGATACTGATTTAAAAAACATTATTGAAGATGTAATTTTTAATAGAGATATTGAAAGTACAGAAAACCTTGTAAATGTAGCTGGTAATTACACAGGTAATAAAAGAAGAAAAGAGAAAGATCTTTCTTGGCGGAATGTTGATGTTAAAGAAAGATTAATTTATGCTCTGGTCGAAGGTATTACTGATTATATCGACGCTGATACTGAGGAAGCAAGAAAAGGTTTTAGCAGGCCAATAGAAGTAATAGAAGGCCCTTTGATGGAGGGGATGAATAAAGTGGGTGATTTATTTCAATCGGGTAAAATGTTTCTTCCTCAAGTAGTTAAGTCTGCTAGAGTAATGAAAAAGTCTGTTGCTCACCTTGTCCCGTTTATCGATGAAGAAAAAGAGAGGTTGGGGACATTTAAGTCAAATGGGAAAATTGTGATGGCCACTGTTAAAGGCGATGTTCATGATATTGGAAAAAATATTGTTGGTGTTGTCCTAGCGTGTAATGGATATGATATCATAGATCTGGGTGTAATGGTTCCTGCTGATAAGATAATACAAACAGCAATTAAAGAGAATGCAGATATAATAGGTTTGTCTGGACTAATAACCCCGAGTCTAGATGAAATGGTTTTTGTTGCCCAAGAGTTAGAGCGAAACGGACTTAATATTCCAATGATGATTGGTGGCGCAACAACAAGTAGACGACACACCGCAATTAAAATTGAAGAACAATACAGTGGTTTTTCTGTGCATGTTACTGATGCTTCAAGAAGTGTTGGCGTGGTAAGTAAGCTTCTAAATGAAGACCGTGTAGATGCTTTTATTGATTCTACAAAAAAAAATTATAGTGATATTAGAAAATCATACTTGTCAAATAATAAAAGAAAAAGTATTTTGGATTTAGATAGCGCAAGAAGTAGAAAATTTACGGATGATTGGAATAAATATTCTGCGCCAAAGCCAAAATTTATTGGAAAAAAAGTTTTAAAAAATTTTCCACTTTCTGATTTGGTTGATTTTATTGATTGGGGTCCATTTTTTCATACTTGGGAATTAAAAGGAAAATTTCCAGATATATTAAAAAATGACAAATACGGAGAACAGGCTAAGTTATTATTTTCAGATGCTAAATTAATGTTAAATGAAATAATTAATAACCAACAACTAACTGCGGATGCTGTATTCGGGCTCTTCCCTGCAAAATCAGAAAATGAGTCAGTCTTTGTTGAGGATCAAATTTTTAATTTTCCTAGGCAACTAGTTGATAAGGGTCCGAATAAAATAAATTACTCACTTGCAGATTTTATAGCACCATCTAATGACTGGATAGGTATGTTTGCCGTCACTACTGGAAAAGGGATTGAATCTATCATTGCTGGTTTCGAGAAAGATTTGGATGATTACAAAATTATTATGGTAAAAGCAATTGCAGATAGACTTGTAGAAGCATTCGCAGAAAAGTTGCATCAATTAATTAGAACAGAATATTGGTGTTATTCATCTGAAAATGAAACTACTATTAATGAGCTAATCAAGGAAAAATACGCTGGGATTAGGCCAGCTCCGGGGTATCCTTCTTGTCCAGACCATTTGGAGAAAGATAAAATTTGGAAATTATTAGATGTAGATAAATCTGTTGGTATTAGCCTAACTGAAAGTAGAGCAATGTATCCAGCTTCATCAGTTAGTGGATGGTACTTTAGTCACCCTGATTCAAGTTACTTTAGTGTTTTAAATAATAAATAAGATATAGACAATTATGAGACTTAAGGATAAAATTAAGAGACCTCGAAGGCCTGTAGTTGCATATGAAATTTTGCCTCCAAGAGAAAAAGACGGAACATTAAATTCTTATGCGTCAAATATTAGTTCGCTTCTTTCTCAGACTCATATTGATGCAATTAATATTCCCGAGGTTCGAGATGAAGTAGCTAGAGGCGAACGTCCAATTAAAAACCAGATACGTGCTGAACCAAGAGAGTTTGGTAAGTTGTTGCAAGATATTGTAGGAATTGAGGCTATTGTGAATAGAGTAGTTGTTCATCAAAACATTGAACAAGAAATGAAATGGATAGAAGAAACAAACTCAAAATATGAGATTGAGAATATAATTACAGTTGGAGGCGAATCTAGAGAAATTAGATACCCGGGACCAACCGTAAATCAGGCGCTTCATGCAATCAGTCAGAACGATAGTTTGAATTTATTGTGTGGCGGAATTTCAATTCCTAGTAGAGATAGAGAATCTAAAAGGTTGATTGAAAAGAGTGAAAATGGTTCTGAGTTTTTCACTACTCAAGTGCTTTATGACGCTTCAAACATTATAAAAATGATAACTCATTATCAAAAAAGATGTGATGAAAAAAATACGTTTCCT
>Ga0114997_10000580_pt1 | contig 30164 bp, 33 predicted proteins | sample ArcticOcean_MG_C_2_FD_87045 | JGI IMG/M metagenome (GOLD analysis project Ga0114997, IMG submission 87045) | Marine microbial communities from western Arctic Ocean - ArcticOcean_MG_CB4_136 | ecosystem: Environmental > Aquatic > Marine > Oceanic | place: Arctic Ocean: Canada Basin | collected... | reverse complement strand
TTATTGAGTGGAATATTGACTCCATTGATTAATATCAGTACAAGTATAATTTTCAGTATTTTTGGGTAAATAGGAATTAGGAATATATATGGCAATTGATCGAGTGGTATCTGGAATGCGTCCCACAGGGATGCTTCATTTAGGACATTACAATGGTGTATTAAAAAATTGGGTCACTCTTCAGCATGAGCTTGAATGTTTATTTTTTGTGGCTGACTGGCATGCATTGACCACTCATTATGATTCTCCTGAAATTATTGAAGATAATGTCTGGGATATGGTTATCGATTGGTTGGCGGCTGGAGTTGATCCTGCTCAAGCTACTATCTTTATTCAATCTAAAGTTCCAGAGCATGCTGAGCTTTTTACATTATTATCAATGATTACTCCATTAGGATGGCTTGAGAGAGTTCCTACTTATAAGGATCAGCAAGAGAAGCTACCCTCTAAAGATTTATCAACCTATGGGTTTCTTGGTTACCCCTTACTTCAAAGTGCTGATATTTTAATTTATAAAGCCACTCAGGTTCCTGTGGGGGAAGATCAAGTCCCCCATATAGAATTTACAAGAGAGGTTGCTAGAAGATTCAACCATCTTTATGGGAAAGAAGTAGGCTTCGAAGAGAGAGCTGAAGAAGCAATCAATAAACTTGGGTCTAAAAAAAGTCAGCTCTACAGAGAGCTAAGAACTGCCTACCAAGAAGAAGGGGATATCCAGGCTCTGGTATCAGCTCAAGCATTAATTGAAGAGCAGCAAAGTTTAAGTTTGGGGGACAAAGAAAGATTACTAGGCTTTCTTGAAGGTGGAGGAAAAATGATTCTAATTGAACCAGAGTATAAGCTTGCACCGGCTTCAAAAATGATTGGTCTGGACGGACAAAAAATGTCAAAGTCTTATAATAATACGATCTCGTTAAGGGAGCCTCCAGATCAGATTGAGAAAAAAATAAGAAAAATGCCAACTGACCCAGCAAGAATAAGGCGTTCTGATCCAGGGGACCCAAAAAAATGTCCTGTATGGCAATTACATGAAGTCTATTCAGATGAGAAGACTAGGCAGTGGGTAGAAAATGGCTGTAAGAACGCTGATATTGGTTGTATTGAATGCAAGCAGCCGGTTGTTGATTCAATTCTAAAAGAATTAAAGCCCATACAGGAAAGAGCTTTACATTATATTGATAGCCCTGATTTAGTTAAAAGCGTTGTAGCTGAAGGCTGTGAGAAGGCAAGGAAAATAGCACGAGATACAATGAGGGATGTGAGAGAAGTAATGGGGGTTAATTTTTAGTGAACGATCAGCTAGATACAGATCAGTTATTACCAAAGGTATATGGAGAGCACATTGGTTTTCTTCCAAAAGACTTGTACATTCCACCTGATGCTTTGGAGGTTTATCTAGATTCGTTTGAGGGGCCCTTAGATTTGTTGTTATATCTTATCCGAAAAAACAATATCGATATTCTTGATATCCCGATGGCTAATCTAACATCGCAATATATGGTTTACGTAGAAAAGATGAAGGCCATCAAACTCGAATTAGCAGCAGATTATTTACTAATGTCAGCAATGTTAATTGAAATAAAATCAAGAATGTTGTTACCAGTCCCTGAGTCAGATGAGGAGGAGGAGTTAGATCCAAGAGCGGAACTTGTAAGAAAGTTAGTTGAATATGAATTAATGAAGTCTGCTGCAAAAGAGTTAGAGCAGATCCCACAACTTGGTAAAGATAGAATGGTGGCCAATGCTTATTTTGAAAAAGTGACAGAAACAAAATACCCTGATGTTTCGGTTGATGAGCTATTCAATGCCTGGAAAAATGTAATTAAAAGAGCAAAACAGTTTGATAATCATAAAATATCCCGCTCAGAATTATCCGTTAGAGAGCATATGACAATAATTCTAAAATCCTTAGTAGAAAAAGATCTAGTGGAGTTTTCAAGTTTCTTTAATGCAGAAAAAGATCCAATTCCTAAGCTTGTGGTATGTTTTTTGGCTATTCTAGAATTGACGAAGGAGAGGCTCATCAAAATAAATCAACAGGAGCCATGCTCCCCTATATATTTACAAAGAGAAAATTCGTGATTGAATCAACAACAAAAATAAAAGAATTATTAGAGATTGCATTATTAACAAGCCATAGACCTCTTTCTGTTGATGATTTTCAGAAATTATTTATAGAGAAAATTGAAAGATCTACAATTCGAATGCTGCTTGATGAGGTTAAGTCTGATTGGCAGGATAAAACAATGAATTTAATCCAAACATCATCAGGTTATCGATTCGAAGCACTACCATCATTTTCTGAAGCTTTAATGAGGTTGAATCCTGATCGAGTAATGAAATATTCAAGGATGGTGATGGAAGTTTTGGCAATTATTGCATATCGCCAGCCTGTTACTCGAGGGGATATCGAAAAAATTAGAGGAGTTTCATTAAACCCTAATGCATTAAGGCAGCTCATAGAGAGGGAGTGGGTTGAAATTATTGGACAAAAAGAAGTTCCAGGAAGGCCTTCATTATATGCAACAACTAAATACTTTTTAGATGATTTTGGATTGCTATCAATAACAGAGTTACCAGATATTAATCAGTTTACTAATGAAAATAGTATTGATAAGCCAATACAAAATAATATTGACTCAACACAAGAATGTTAAATGAGTGCATTCCAAAAAAATAAACCTTCTCTAACCTCATCTCGTGAGAGTGATGTAGGTATTCGAATACATAAAGTATTGGCACAATCAGGCTATGGATCTAGAAGGGAAATTGAAAAAGCAATTTCAGAGCAAAAAGTTAAGGTTAATAATGAGATTGCCATACTGGGGCAGCCCGTTCTTGTTACTGATAAAATTACATTTAATGGAAAAATTGTACGCCTTAAAGAGGAAAATATACTTCCTCGCGTTTTAATTTACCATAAGCCTGAAGGTGAGTTGGTCACTGAAAATGACCCAGAGGGAAGGGTAACTGTTTTTGAAAAGCTGCCCAGAATAAAAAGATCGAAATGGATATCTATTGGTCGATTAGACTTTAATACATCCGGACTACTTATTTTCACTTCATATGGAGAGCTTGCAAACAGATTGATGCACCCAAGATATGAAATTGAAAGAGAATATTCTGTAAGAATTTTAGGTGAATTAAGTGAAGAGCAAATGAATGACCTTAGGAAGGGGATTGAATTAGAGGATGGCTTAGCAAAATTTGATAAAATTTACTTTGAGGGTGGAGAAAAGGCAAACCGATGGTATCGGGTAACATTAAAAGAAGGAAGAAATAGAGAGGTTAGACGTATGTTCGAATCATTTGGAATAACGGTTAGCAGATTAATTAGAGTCAGGTTTGGAGACACAATATTACCTTCACACTTAAAAAGAGGAATGTTTGTTGAATTAAAACAGAACGAGGTAATAAGCTTATTAAAGTCGTGTGAAATAGAATCAAGTAACTTTATAAAACCACAGACAGACCATCATAAGGTACGAAGAGAGAAAAAATTTCAGAGGTAACGTTCTTAGCCCAGTAAAATTTTCCCCAGTGTTAGCTTATATATATCTTTAAGGCGGTCTATATCACCTATATCAACGTGTTCGTTGATTTTATGAATGGATTCATTAATGGGGCCAAACTCTACTACCTGATCGCATATGGTAGAGATAAATCTTCCGTCTGAAGTCCCACCCGTAGTAGAAATCACAGGCTTTTCGTTTAGAACCTCGTAGATAGCTTCTGAAAGCTTATTAACAAGAAGGCCTTTCTGAGTTAAATAAGGCTTTCCCGAATGCTCCCAATGAATTTCATAGTTTAATTTATATTTATCTAAAGCAGCTTCAACTCTGCTTTTTAGTGACTCTGCAGAATTTTCAGTTGAGTACCTAAAATTAAAAAGCACTTCAACTTCACCAGGAACAACATTTGTGGCTCCTGTACCTCCATTTATATTAGAAATTTGCCATGATGTTTTAGGAAAATATTCATTCCCTTCATCCCAAACTGTATTAACTAAATCATCAATTAAGGGTGCTATATCATGAATTGGATTTTTAATAAGCTCAGGGTAGGCAATGTGACCTTGAATTCCTTTGACAATTAATTTTGCAGATAATGAGCCTCTTCGACCATTCTTAACGGTATCCCCAAATTTCAAGTTGCTGGTTGGTTCGCCAACAATACAGTAATCAATTTTTTCATTTCTACTTTTTAGTGTCTCAATGACTTTTACAGTCCCATTAATTGCAATACCTTCTTCATCAGATGTTATCAAAAGCGCAATTGATCCTGGATGGTTAGGATTGTCAGTTACAAATTCTTCTATACTAACTACAAAGGCAGCTAAGGATGATTTCATGTCGGCCGCGCCGCGCCCGAATAGATTATTATCAGTTACTGTTGGTGTAAATGGAGGGCTCTGCCATTTATCTTCTGGTCCCGTAGGAACTACGTCTGTGTGCCCAGCAAAAGCTACTAACGGTGAATCCTTTCCACGTTTTGCATAGAAATTTTTTACGTCACCGTGGTCCATATTTTCTATAGAAAAACCTAGTGCAGTTAAGTGCTTTATAAGTAAATCTTGGCAGCCAGCATCATTAGGCGTGATAGATTTTTTAGAGATTAATTCTTTAGCAATATTAAATGTTTTACTCATTTTATTTTTTCTTCGTATAAATTTACATCAAATCCTATAGCGAGTAATTTTCCTTTTTTAGTAATTACAGGTCGCTTCATTATGGTTGGCTTGGTTAATATAATGCTGATAGCGTCATCTGAGGTTACTATTCCATTTTTAATTTCATCACTTATTTGCTTCCAGGTAATACTAGATTTATTAACAAGGTTTTCCCATGTGTAATTACTTTTCATACTATTAATCCAGCCGCCTATAAGATTTTTATTTAATACACCTTTTTTGACATCAAAAAAATCATATTCGCAGTTATGGTCAGATAACCAATCAAGCGATTTTTTGACTGTATTACAGTTTTTAATTCCATATACTTTGAGCAAGTTATATTCCTCTTAGAAGTTCATTAATCCCAACCTTGCCTAGAGTTTTTTCGTCAACTTTTTTTACAATAACCGCACAATATAAACTGTATGTTCCATCTTTCGAAGGAAGATTTCCAGAGACGACGACAGATCCTTTAGGCACTCTTCCATAGGTTACCTCACCCGTTTCTCTATCAAAAATCTTTGTTGATTGTCCAATATAAACACCCATTGAAATGACTACATTATCTTCAACAACAACTCCTTCTACCACTTCTGATCTAGCTCCTATAAAACAGTTGTCTCCAATTATTGTAGGACCTGCTTGAATTGGTTCGAGAACACCGCCAATGCCAACTCCACCAGACAGGTGAACATTTTTACCGATCTGGGCACAGGACCCAACAGTTGCCCATGTGTCAACCATTGTCCCCTCACCAACATAGGCACCTATGTTTACATAAGACGGCATAAGAACAGCATTTTTTCCTATAAAGCTTCCTTTTCTTGCAATTGCATTTGGAACCACTCGGTAACCACCATTTTTAAAATCTTCTTCAGAAAAATTATTAAATTTTGATTCAACTTTGTCGAAAAAATTCGTATAACCACTTGGTATAACAAAATTATCTTGGACTCTAAACGAAAGAAGAACAGCTTTTTTTAACCACTGATGGGTTTCCCACTCCTGAGTGTCATCTATTCTTGACGCCACTCTTAATGTCCCATTATTTAATCCATCGAGCACTTCTTCGATAGCATCTTTGACTTTCTTGTCAGCATTATTAGGAGATATTTCTGCGCGATTTTCAAAAGCTTCTTCAATTATTATTTGTAGTGATGTCATATGTATTTTATTTTTGGTATGTTTAAAAGGTGATAATTTTACATTAATTTAGAGCTGTTTAGGTGCTGTATGATCAGTTATCTTTGCTGTCTAAGTACAACTTATTTAATTTCTTAGCATGTGCTGTAAGGTCGGCGATTCTATTTTCGTTTGATGGATGGGTACTTAAGAACTCTGGAACCTTTGAATTTGAAATCTCACCCATTTTCCTCCAAAGACTAACAGCTGCCATTGGATTAAAACCTGCTCGAGCCGACAGTTCAATACCCATTTTATCAGCCTCTCTTTCTTGTTCTCGGCCATTAGGAAGAGCAAAGAATAATGTCGTACCTAAAACAACTGCCTGGATAGCAACATTTGAACTTGTTTTACTAACAGTTCTTCCACGGTTTGCTATATATGCAGCAAAACCGAGAACACCTACATGTTGAACTAGTGCAGTCGACATTCTTTCTCGGCCATGCTCTCGTAAAGCATGAGAAATTTCATGCCCTAATATTGCTGCAATCTCATCTTCTGTCGCATCTGTTTTTTTTAAAATTCCAGTGAGTACCATAATTTTTCCACCTGGCATGCAGTAAGCATTAACCTCTTCACTCTCTTGTATATTAATCTCCCAATTCCAATCAACTGCATCTTCTCGAAAGATAGAGACATTATCAATTAATTTGTAGGCTATTCTTTTTACTTTGTCGAGCTCCTTCTTATTAGTATTAAGTTTATTATTTTTTTCTGCCTTTTTAATTTCTTCACGGTAACTATCTTCAGCCATATTTATAGCTAAAAATTCTGGCAGTAACAAAAATTGCATTCTTGATACATCAGATTCAGTTTTCAAGGTTGTGGTTACACAACCGCTAATTAAAACTAAAAATATAAGTAGTATTTTCATAGGTAGATTATTTTATATTGCAACCTGGCTGCCAAGCTCCACAACTCGATTGACAGGTAAGTGAAATTGATTGGTAATATTTTCTGAGCTTCTAAATAAAGTCACAAATATTTTTTTCCTTAAATAATTCATGTTTGAGCCTGGTTGAGCAATTAAACTTTCCTTGCCAATAAAGTATGACGTATCCATTAGATCAAAAGCCAAACCAAATTTTTTACATTTCTTTAGGTCGATAGGGATATTTGTTTCATCTTTAAATCCATAGTTAATAATAACCTGATAAAAATTATGAGGTAATTTAGTAACTGTCACCCAATCTTTTGAGTTCATGTGGGGTGAGTCTGAAAAACGCACTGTTAGTAATACAACTGTTTTATGTATTACTTTATTATGTTTTAAGTTATGCAGTAATGCATGAGGGACGCCCTTAGGATTTGGTGTTAAAAATACTGATGTCCCGTCCACGCGATTTTTTAAACTTCCCTTTATTGAATTAAGGAAAGGGGCTATTTCCATAGATTCGTCTTTTAGCTTCAAGTACAGAAGGGAACGGCCCTTTTTCCATGTAGTCATAAGCAGTATAAGTATAAACCCAATTAGAAGTGGGAACCAACCCCCATCAACAACCTTTATAATATTTGCTGAAAAGAAAATAAGATCGATTGACAAAAATATTGCAATAAATAATGACGTCTTGATCCACCCCCATTTCCAAACGTCGATAAATACAAACCCTGCAAGGATTGTTGCAATTACCATATTTATGGTGATTGCCACACCATATGCTCCAGCTAAAGCACTAGAATTTTGGAAGATAAGAACTACTGACATAACCCCAGCCATTAGAAGCCAGTTAACTCGCGGTAAATAAATTTGCCCTTCTTGATTTTCGGACGTATGGTCAATTCTCATTCTTGGAATAAAACCAAGCTGTAATGCTTGGCGAGATACAGAAAATGCTCCTGTAATACAGGCTTGAGAAGCAATAATAGTTGCGAATGTAGCTATAATAACAAGTGGTAAAGTAAACCAATCGGGAGCCATAAGATAAAACGGATTTGAAATACTCTCTGGAGCGTTAATAAGTAAAGCACCTTGCCCAAAATAATTTAAAACTAGGGCAGGGAAGACAAAACTAAACCAAGTAATCTTAATTGGGTTTCTACCAAAATGCCCCATATCGGCATAGAGTGATTCTGCTCCAGTAACACACAAGACAACAGCACCTAGAGTGATGAATGCAACATTAAATTGGGTATCGAAAAAATAAAAAGCGTAGTAAGGATTTAGCGCATTTAAGACAAATGGTGCTTGAATTATATTGTATAGACCTAAAGCTGCTAGTGTTATAAACCAAATAAGCATTATTGGCCCAAACATAAACCCAACTGTGCTAGTACCTTTACTTTGAGCCCAAAATAACCCAAATATAATTATAAGAGTTATGGGAACAATAAATGTGTGAAACGCTGGAGTGACTAATTCTATACCTTCAATAGCCGAGAGCACTGAAATTGCTGGGGTTATCATGCCATCAGCATAAAACATGCAGGCGCCCAACATTCCAATAGTCATTATGATTAATTTTTTTCTTCGTGTTTTGGCATTTCTATTTGCTAGCGATAAAAGCGCCATAATACCGCCCTCACCATTATTATTGGCTCGCATAATGAAGATAATATATTTTATTGATACTATTAGCGCTAAAGACCAAAATATTAGGGATAGGATTCCAAGAACATTTTCATTGTTTAGAGCTAAAACATTATTACTAATACTAAAAATCATTTTAATTGCGTAGAGGGGGCTCGTGCCAATATCACCAAATACTATGCCTAAGGCAGCAACTGATAGGACGAATAACCCAGAATTATTTTTACGCGATATTTTCATTTTATATTTTCATTGTGGGAGTCTATAATTTTTGCTTGCGCATTACCGCGATGAAATTGAATGCTAATTTTATCATCTGAAGCTACCTTTGAGCTGCTATTAATAATATTTTTATTTTTATCGAAGATTATTGAGTAACCTCTAGAAAGAATAGAGTTTGGGTTTAGGTGTAATAGACTTTGCTGTAACCCACTAATTATATTTTTATAACCATCTAATTTTTTTTCAAAATTAAATTCTAATCTTTTTTTAAGGTTGTTGGTTACCTCTAATCGCATCAATAATTTTTGAGATGGGGATACAAGCCTTTTTTCGTATGTATCAATTTTTTGGAATAAGGACTGTAACTTTTCCTTGATAATTTTAGACATTGTTTTTTTATAGGTTTCTATTTGAGTAACTGCATGATCCAGACTTTCACTAATTAATTCTGCAGCGGCAGTTGGAGTTGCAGCCCTAACATCTGAAACAAAATCCGAAATAGTAAAGTCTGTTTGATGGCCAACGGCGGAAATAATAGGAATAGGAGAATTAAAAATTTCAAAGGCTAAAGCTTCAGAATTAAAAGCCCATAAGTCTTCAATTGAACCACCACCTCTACAGAGAATAATTGTATCTACTTCATTTCTAGTATTTGCAATATTCAGTGCTTTGATTATCCCTTCTGGTGCAGCTTCTCCCTGGACTAATGTTGGATACACAATAATAGACACTGACTTATTCCTTCTTCTGAGGGTTGAAATAATATCTTTCAATACTGCTCCATCTGGCGATGTAATTAGCCCAATTGATGAAGGATAGGCAACTATTGGTTTCTTTGAAGATTCATCAAATAAGCCTAGAGTTTCAAGTTTACTTTTTAATTGATTAAATTTTTCAAATAGCCCCCCCATCCCGGCTCGTTGAATATATTCTATATTTAGTTGGTATTCACCTCTAGCTTCATAAAGCCCAACCTGGGCTCTTGCTTCAATAAGGTCACCATTCTTAGGGATCCAATCAATCTTATTGTTACTGCCTCTAAACATCGCACATCTTACTTGAGCTTCACTATCTTTTAAAGTGAAATACCAATGCCCAGAAGCTGCGGAGATAAAGTTTGAAATTTCTCCTTTAATCCACATAATTTGAAAATTATGTTGGAGAACATTCTTAACCATTCTATTAAGTTCTGTAATAGAAAATATTTTTTGGCTATCACTCTCTTCTTCATTTATCATGGAAGTGTTTATTGGTTATTTAATAGTGATTTAATTATAAGTCTTTAATTTGAAAAAATATGTACAACTATGAAAAATCTCACATCATTTTCTAAGGTAAATTTATTTGGCGCAATTCTATCTTTAATTATGATTGGGGCAGCCTTATTAATTCAATTAATTTATAAATTAGATCCTTGTCCTCTTTGCATTACGCAGAGAATTATTTTTATTGTTATTGGCTTTATTTTTGTTTTTTTTCTTCTCCTTAAGCATAACTTTCTAACTCGTATTACGCATTTATTAATGCTAGCAACGGCCAGCATAGCTGGGATAATTTTCTCAGGCAGACATATAATGATTCAGGAAAAGTGGATTACCGTCCCCGCAGAATGTGGGATAGACTTAGATTACATGTTTGAAAATTTTCCCTTAACCCAAGCAATGAATTTATTGTTTAAAGGCACGGGAGACTGCTCAACCATTGACTGGAGCTTCATTGGGGTCACGCTACCCCAGTTAGCTCTAATGGGATATTTATTTTTTCTAACAATAGCAATTATTACTTTTTTAAAGATTAAAAAAAATTGAACACACTTGAATCGACAATTGGAAATACTCCCTTAGCAAAAATACAGAGGCTTAGCAGTAAGGAAATGGGTAGTATTTATCTTAAATTAGAGGGCAATAACCCTGCTGGGTCAGTTAAAGATAGACCCGCACACTCTATGATCCAGCATGCGGAGTTAAGAGGTGAAATAAGGCCAGGTGATACACTAATTGAGGCAACATCTGGAAATACAGGGATTGCTTTAGCAATGGTGGCAGCTATGAAGGGTTATAAAATGATTCTTGTCATGCCTGAAAATCAATCTATTGAGAGGCGCCAGACCATGAAAGCATTCGGCGCAGAACTTATTCTTACCTCATCTGAGGGCAGTATGGAGCTTGCTAGAGATACTGCAACAGATCTTGCTGCAAAAGGTAAGGGGTTTGTTCTAGATCAGTTCTCAAATTCCGATAACCCACTTGCGCACTACGAAGGGACTGGCCCAGAGATTTGGAGAGATACAGAAAAGAAAGTAACACACTTTATCTCAAGCATGGGGACTACAGGCACTATTGTTGGAGCATCACGGTACTTAAAAGAAATGAACCCAAAAATTAGAATTATTGGAGTTCAGCCGGAAGAAGGTGCTCAAATTCCTGGGATAAGAAAATGGCCAGAAGAATACCTGCCTAAAATATTTAACAATAAAAATATTGATGAAATTCTAAATGTAAGTCAATTTGACGCAGAGGAAACTGCTCGATCTCTTGCTAAAAATGAAGGGATATTTTCAGGGGGATCTACTGGTGGGGCATTATTTATTGCTTTAGACATCGCAAAGAAAAATCCAGATGCAGTTATAGTTTCTATCGCCTGCGATCGAGGAGATCGTTATTTATCCACTGGGATATTCCCAGCATAGCTGGAAGCTGATAATGAAAACTGATTTATCTAGCATAATCGAAATAACGTCTATAGATAATGAGGGTAGGGGCATTAGCCACCTAAATGAAAAAATTATATTTGTCGATAATGCATTGATAAATGAAACGGTCCGTTTCAAAGTATTAAAAAAAAAGAAAAATATACTTTTTGCACGCTCCGAAGAAATCCTTAAGGAGTCGACCCAAAGAGTAACACCGATATGTGCTGTTTATGGTATCTGTGGCGGTTGCTCAATGCAGCATTTTGAAGTGTCCACTCAGTTAGCATACAAACAAAGAGCATTCGAAGAAACACTCCAACACGTTGGAAAAGTAAGGCCAGAAACTATTCTGTCACCAATATCAGGCCCACTTGATTCATATAGACATAAAGCTAGATTTCGTGTGAAATTTGTAAAAAAGAAAAATAAAGTACTTATTGGTTTTAATGAAAAAAAGTCACATTTTCTAACGGATATGAAAATGTGCGCAGTTGTGCCAACAAAAATATCAATGCTATTAGAGCCGCTTCAATTGTTATTTAATACCCTGTCAATAAAAGATAAAATTCCACAAATTGAATATGCATCAAACCAGAAAAGACACATTATGGTGGTTAGGATATTAGAGGAGTTGTCTGATGCCGATGAAAAAATCCTTCAATTATTTCAAGAGGCTCACGAAATTGAATTTTGGACACAGACTAAGGGCTATGACACTATAAAGCCACTTATAAAAACAATGGATGCTGAAATAATTTATTCAAATATTGAATTTGGACTAAATTTCTTTTTTCATCCAACAAGCTTCACTCAAATTAATCCATTTGTTAACCTTGTTCTTATAAGGATGGCAATGGTATTATTACAACCCAAAAAAAATGAGCTTATTATTGATTTCTTCTCTGGGCTTGGTAATTTTACATTACCAATCGCTACATTCGGCTCTTCGGTTATTGGAGTTGAGGGTGACGATGCCTTAGTTGAGTCAGGACTTAAGAATGCAACTTCAAATAATTTGAGTGAGAATGTTAAATTTATTAAAGTTGATTTGTTTAATGCTGAACTTGAAGATATAAAGCTATTAGGTAAAGCAGATAAATGGTTAATTGACCCTCCAAGAGATGGCGCGCTTAATTTAATTCATTTAATTAATTCAGATATACAACCAAAAAAGATAGTTTATATTTCATGTAATGCTGCAACCCTGGCAAGAGACGCCAATATATTAACCAATGAAAAGGGCTACAAGTTTTCAAAATCAGGAATTTTAAATATGTTTCCACACACCTCACATGTTGAATCAATTTCGCTTTTTGAGCTTAATGAGTAAAATTAATTTTGCTTTCCTATTAATCCTTTTTTTTACTTTTCCCCTGATTGTAGCCTGTAAAAATAGTCAAAATGATCAGACTATTTATTTTGGTATTGCGCAGAAGCCTCAAACTCTAGACCCAAGACTCTCATCAGATGCTGCATCAGAAAGATTAAGTAATCTTATTTATACCCCCTTGATTTATTTTAATGATGATTTTACAATTGGGTCAAATCTCGTAAAGATAAAAAAAATATCTAGTAAAAAATTTAATTTTACGGTAACCGAGAGCCCCCCAAAATTTCACAATGGAATACCACTAGGAACTAATGACATAATTTCTACAATTAGACATTTAATAAACTCATCTGCGTCACCGTACTCAAATGAACTTAAGTCAATTAGCGCTGTAAATAAAATCTCATCTAATATGTTTGAAATTTTATTAAAAAAATCAGACCACAATTTCTTATCAAAATTATCATTTTCAATTCTACCAAAATCACATATTGAGAGCGGACATAGCTTTGCGACTCAGCCAATGGGTTCCGGCCCTTTTGAATTTATCGCGAATAAGCCTAATATCCAAATAAGAAGAATTTTAGATAATCAGTTATTTGAATTAGTTGAAATTAAAGACCCCACAGTTAGAGTTCTTAAACTTGTTAATGCTGAAATAGATATTATTCAAAATGACCTGCCATTAGAGTTAATAAATTATTTAACTCAACAAAGTGATATAAGCCATGAGCTAACAAAAGGTGTAAATGTTTCTTACATTGGATTTAATTTTATGGATCCCCTTTTAGGGAATCATAATTTTAGAAAGGCATTAGCTATGTCAATTGACCGTGTTTCAATTGCTAAATATTTTTTCAATACTAAAACTCGCATAGCAGAACAAATACTCCCGCCAGAGCATTGGGCTAGTCAGGATATTCAGAGCACAGAATATAACCCCAATAAAGCAAGGGAAATTTTAAGTAAAATCTTGCCAGACCAGACAATAAATTTAACATACAAAACTTCAACTGATCCTTTTAGATTAAAAATTGCAACTATCATTCAGGCGCAATTAGCCAAGGTTGGAATAGACTTAAGTATAAAAACCCTTGATTGGGGCACCTACTTTCAAGACATTCAGTCAGGTAATTTTCAATTATATGGATTAACGTGGGTTGGGATAAGAAGTCCTGAGATTTATGAGAAAATTTTTTCTTCTGAGTTCACTCCGCCCAGGGGATTAAATAGAGGAAAATATTCTGATTTATCTATGGATATTTATATTAATAACGCTAAAATAAATAATAATTGGAGTCCTGTTATCCTAGAAGTATCAAAAAAAATTGGCTCTATGCCATTGTGGTATGAGGGAAATTTCTCTGCTTATAGAAATAACATTAAAGATTTTAAAATTTACCCTAATGGAAGCTGGGATGGGCTTATGTCTGCTAAGAAAATATAATGAAATATCAGATTATTATTTCTATAAAATCGCAAAATTTATTGTTACTTATTAATAATAAGATTAAATTTATTTATAAAATATCATCTGCAAAAGCTGGTATTGGTCAGCTAAAAGGTAGTTATAAAACTCCTTTGGGGCATCATGTCATCAGAGCGAAAATTGGCGAAAATAATCCGATATATTCAGTTTACGAAGGAAGGAGAGCCACCGGTGATATTTGGAGTAAAAGTCTCAACGAGCAGCTACCAAAGGACGACTGGATCCTCACCCGAATCCTTTGGCTTTCTGGAAAAGAGATTGGCTTTAATCGTTTAGGAAATTTTGATTCAATGCAACGGTTTATTTATATTCATGGCACCAATGAGGAGGAACTACTGGGTTCTCCTGCTTCACATGGCTGTATAAGAATCTCAAATCATGACATCCTTTCTTTGTATGAATATGTAGAGGTTGGTGCAGACGTGTTTATTAATGCAGAATAATATTTTATCAAAATTTATTTTTATTGCATTCCAGTTGTTAGGAATTTTTATATTAACGTCCTTGTTGCTTCACTTAATTCCTGGCGACCCAATTCAGGTTATGCTTGGTGAATCATCTTCATTAGCAGATCAAAATAAATTACGGACTCAGTTAGGCTTAGATCAGCCAATCTATGTTCAGCTTTGGAGGTCATTTGTTCAAATCATACATGGGGATTTTGGATATTCAATTATCAATCAAACGCCTGTAATTGATCGAGTATTAGAGGCAATTAAGAATACTTATACGCTTGCGATTACCGCTCTTTCGATAGCTATATTTTTTGGAATTAGTGCTGGAATTTCTGCGGCAATGTATAGAGATACATTTATTGATAGAATTATCATTAATATAAGCTTGGTGTTTATTTCTGCACCACATTTCTTTCTAGGCCCCTTATTAATTATATTGTTTTCAATATGGTTGGGTTGGCTCCCCGTTAATGGTATGGACTCATCCTACTCGATTATCCTTCCAGCATTAACCTTAGCATTAGGCTTACTGGCGATTATTATTAAAATGACAAGAAATTGTATGATTGAATTTCTCGATTCTGACGTTGTAAGAACTGCCAAAGCAAAAGGTCTAGGTAAATGGGCAATTATTATTCACCACGTATTTCGTTTAGTTTTAATACCAATTGTAACTATTATTGGTCTCCAGTTTGGGTCACTTTTATCTGGGGCAGTTATCACTGAAACTCTTTTTAGCTGGGATGGCCTTGGGAGATTATTGGTTGAATCAATACAGACTAGAGATTACCCAATAACTCAAGCGTGTGTTCTTGTAATAGCAATATCTTATATAGGAATTAATTTCTTAACAGAGGTTGTTTATGGTCTAGTTGATCCAAGAGTGAAGTTAAAGTGATATGAATTCATTAGCTAAATTAATTGTTATTTTTTGGGTCTTTGCCTTCTTTTTCAACTATGTAATGGATGTTGATCCAAACTATATTGAGCCTGCATTGATTTTATCTCCGCCTGATATGGGCAATTGGTTCGGAAGGGATGACTATGGAAGGCCTATATTTTTTAGGCTTGTGGAGGGGTTTCACAACTCTATTGAGATAATATTTTTTGTTACTATTTTTACTTCAGTAATTGGTATTACGGTAGGAACTCTTGCAGGTTATTTTGGTGGAAAATTTGATACCTTCATTAGTTTTATTATTAATTTGTTTATGTCATTCCCAGGAATATTACTTGCTATTGCCTTTGCGGCAATGCTGCCTGCAGGAAAGTTAAATTTAATAATTGCTCTATCAGTTGGTGGGTGGGTTGGGTACGCCAGGTTAGCCAGAGGGCAAACATTATTGATTAAGAATTATGATTTTATCAATGCAGCTGAATCAATGGGGTGCTCACATTCTTGGAAAATTATCCGACATATCCTACCCGCACTCAGAACCCCTCTAATTGTGGAGGGAACGTATGCAATTGCTGGGCTTATTATTGCGGAAGCAAGCCTATCATTTTTAGGGCTAGGAATTCCAGCTCCTGATGCCTCATGGGGTGCTATGATGAGGGACAGTGTGAGTTACTTACTAGTGTCCCCTCACTACTCTATCCTGGTAGGCGCTAGTATTATGTCCTTAGTTTACTGTATAAATTTTATTGGTGATTACCTACATAAATATTGGGATATAAAAGAAAGTTAATTTTAAATAAAAGAAAATATATATGACTTGTTTAATGATCGACATCGAAGGGTTTGATTTAAAGCCAGAAGATATCAGAAGAATTAAACATCCTTTAGTTGGCGGTATTATCCTCTTTGCTAGAAACTTTAGTGATCGAAATCAGCTTTCTGAATTAATTCTAGCCATCAGAGATATAAAAGATGGTTTACTTATTTCTGTAGATCACGAAGGGGGGCGGGTACAAAGGTTTAGGAAGTCATTTACCCTTCTTCCAGATATGGGTCTAATCGGAAAAACTTACAATCAGGATAAGAGTCAAGCAATAAAAATTGCTAATCTTACGGGATGGATAATTGCAAAGGAGCTAGGTGAGCTTGGAATTGATTTCAGTTTTACTCCAGTTTTAGATATTGATTATGGTACTAGTTCAGTTATTGGTAATAGATCATTCCACCAGAACGTCGACCCCATTATTGAACTATCAACTGCGCTTCATCAAGGTTTAAACCATGGTGGGATGGAAGGTGTAGGTAAGCATTTTCCAGGACATGGCTATATAAAAGCTGATACGCATCAACATGCAGCTATTGACCCTAGGAATTTTGAAGACATAAAAAATGCAGATATGAAAATTTTTGAATCATTAATTAAAATTGGTTTGTTTGGAATTATGCCTTCCCATGTCATTTATTCTGCCTGCGATAAAATGCCATCAGGTCTATCGTCATTCTGGCTTCAGCAGCAACTTAGGGAAAATTTAGGATTTAAAGGGGCTATATTTAGTGATGATATGAGTATGAATGCAGCTGTTCTTTGCAGTAAAGACATTAAGAGAAGAGTTTTGATGGCGCTTAATGCTGGTTGTGACATGGTCCTCGTTTGTAATTCACCAAATGATGTTGACTCACTCCTAAATGAATTGGAATGGCAGTTAATAGAAGGCTCAGTGTTGAGGATTAAGAAGATGGGGTTAGACAAAGTTCAAACCAAAGCTAACAATTACAAGGGTTATTCCCTGGCAGAAGCACAAAAATTTGTTATTAATATTACAAAATGATTAAAATATTTTGTAATATTACTTGAAACTTTTGATTATCAGCCCTATCCTAATAGGTGTATTTAATAAATAAATTAAAGGAATTGAAGAATTATGCAAAACAACATGAATGTAGCTTCTAATGCGTCAGCATTAACTGGCGCTAATAAAGTTTTAAGAAATACATATGCGCTATTAGGTGTTTCGTTGTTTCCTACCGTAATAGGGGCGTTAATTGGTATGAGTATGAATTTTGGCTTTGCTCAAGCTAGTCCAATTATGTTTATGCTGGTAACCCTTGCTGGTATTTTTGGAATGTTCTTCTTGATTAGAAAAAATCGCAATAATAGTATGGGTGTAGTATTTTTGCTTGGCCTAACATTTTTATTGGGTATTATGCTTGGCCCAATTCTGCAAGTAGCTTTTAGCATGAGTAATGGTGGGCAAATAGTCAGTCTAGCTGCTGGCGGAACTGGCGTGATTTTCGTTACCTTAGCTGGTATTGCAACAACATCTAAGAGAGATTTTTCATCGATGGGAAAATTTCTAATGATTGGTCTTATTCTATTGGTACTAGCAATGCTAGCAAATATGTTCTTTCAGATTCCGGCCTTGTCATTAGCTATTTCATCTATTGCCGTACTAATATTTTCAGGTTTTATTTTATACGATGTTAATCGTATCGTTAGAGGCGGAGAAACCAACTATGTTATGGCTACCCTGGCTCTTTACTTAAATATTTATAATTTATTTGTACATTTATTACATTTATTAATGGCATTAATGGGCAGAGAATAGTTCTTTTATATTAAAAAAACCGCGATTTAGTCGTGGTTTTTTTTTGCTCTTTTTTCCTCAAAAAAGCTCTGAAGCAATTGTTTTGATTCTTCTTCAAGAATACCTCCTGTTAGTGTGCAATGATAATTGAGTGTTTTGTCCTGTGCTAAATTAATTTTCCCCCCACATGCCCCTGTTTTATGATCCTTTGCACCAAAGATTAGTCTTCTTATTCTTGCATGAAAAATGGCCCCCAAACACATAATGCAGGGTTCTAAGGTTACATATAAATCACAATTAACGAGGCGGTAATTTTTTAGGTAGTTTGATGCTTCTTGAATTGCAATTATTTCAGCATGAGCTATTGGGCTATTTTGAGAGATAGACTTATTTCTTCCAGTACCAATAATTTTATTTTCATATACAACAACCGCACCGACTGGAACTTCGTCTTCAGCATAGGATACTTTTGCTTGCTCTAAAGATTGCCTCATAAATTTTGAATATATTTTAATATCAGTCACCTACTAATTTTTAATGTAGATTATTATTTTTGGAAAATGACTAAGGGTTTGCATAAAGTTATATCCTGAAAAAATGAATTATAATGATTAATTAGGTCTATCTAATAACTATAATTTATTTAAAGAAGCTTAACAAACAATGAGATACCTTTCTTACTTTTTAATCCTTATATGTTTTTCGGTTGGTGCTAACGAACGATACAATATCGATCCAGAACACAGTTTTTCCAACTGGAAAATTCGTCATGTAGTATCCATGACTTCAGGTACTGTATCCGACATGAGCGGAATAATAATTATTGACCGTAATGACATTAGGAAATCAGAAATAAATATTGAAATAAATTTATTAGGAATTAATAGTAACCATAAAAAAAGAGATTCACATATTAAAGAGAAAAAGTTTTTAGACACTGACAATTTCTCTAAAATTACTTTCAAAAGTAATGAAATAAAATCTGATAATAATAATTCGGGAACTATTAAGGGATTAATAAATCTTCATGGAGTAGTTAAAGAGATCTCAATGCCATTTAAAGTTTTAGGTTATGGTATTGACCCTTGGGGAGGATATAGAGTTGGAATACAGGCAAATACAACTATTAAAGCATCAGATTTTGGCTATACATGGGGAGAGAAACCAAATTCCTCTCTAGGCAATGAGGTTACACTCGAATTTTTAATTGAAGGAATTAGACAATAAATGAAGAAACTAGCCGATACAGAAGTTGCTATTAATAAAATATTAGCAGAGCGCTGGAGCCCAAGAGCTTTTAACCCTGAATTTATAATAGAAAATAATTCATTATTATCTCTACTTGAGTCGGCAAGATGGGCGCCTTCATGTTATGGAGATCAACCATGGAGGTTTGTTATATTTCAGAAGAACGATATAACTTCATGGGTTGGAGCGCTTAACTGCCTATCAATTGGTAACCAGAATTGGGCTATGGATGCATCAATATTAATCATTGTGTGTGCTAATAAAGTTTTTGATCACAATAAAGAGCCAAATCGCTGGGCTCAATATGATACTGGCGCATCTGCAGAGAATATTTGCCTACAAGCAGTTAGTTTAGGTCTCTCGACTCATCAAATGGGTGGTTTTGACGAAGAAAAAATAAGAAATTTGTCGAATATTCCTGAACAATTTGATATTCTCTCAGTAATGGCTGTTGGTGAAGCTTTAAAAGAGGGTGCTTTTACAGAAGAGCAAAGGATAAAAGAGCAGTTACCAAGAAAAAGAAAAGCTCTTAATGAAATATATTTTAATAATAAATGGAAATAATTAAGGATAGAGATGACAAATTTAGTAGTACTTACAAAAGAAAATTTTAAAAAAACAATTGAATCGAATGCATTCCTGGTAGTTGACTTTTGGGCCCCATGGTGTGAACCGTGTGTAAATTTTACCCCAGTGTTTGAGGTGGCAGCAAAAAAAAATACGGATATTATTTTTGGCATGGTTAACACTGAAGAAGATCCTGAGATCGGAGAATATTTTCAGGTTAAAAAAATTCCTGGATTACTTGTTATAAGAGATCGTGCCGGTATTCATGCTCAGGTAGGTGAAATAGGTGCTCCCGCATTTGATGAAATTATAAAATGGGCAAGAGATTTTGATATGACAACCATTGAAGACTATTATAAAAAGCAGAATAATAAAGAATTTAATTAATAGTATTTCTTGAGGTATTTAAGTGGATTAATTGATTTTCCTCCACTCCTAACCTCGAATATTAACTTTACTTCTTCTGTTGCTGAGTTTCCCATAATGCCTATAGTTTGTCCGGCCATAACAACTTGATTTTCAACAACAAGGATTTCATTTTGGTTGCCATATACAGTCAAAATTCCATCATCATGCTTTAAAATAACAAGCTTTCCATAACCCTTTAAATCTTGCCCGGCGTAGATAATTTTCCCTTTAGTAACAGCTTTAATCTCTTGACCTAACTGCCCTTCGATCTCAATTCCTTTATTTCCTATAACTTTATCAAAATTTGAGATGATTTTTCCATCCGTTGGTTTTTCCCATATGGCTGATAATTTTTTTCGATCAGCAACAATTTTACTTGCCTTCCTTAGACTTTTTGAAGAGTAGATCTCACGAACAACTTTAGGCTCATTAATCTGGATGGACTCCATGGTTGCTGGCTTTTCTGCTATAAAATCTTCTTGATCCAGGGGTATTGTTTCGACTTCATTGTTTTGTATTGTTTCTTCAACTTTAACTGGATCCTTTTGCCTTAGTAGGTCAAATCTAATAAAGTCACCTTTTTTTATTTTATATGGCTTAACTAGCCCATTAACTTTTGCTACATCTTGATAATTAAATCCGCACATTATGCTGATGCTAAACAAGGTTTCTCTAGCTTTTACTTTATATACATCAGGACATTTTTCTTCTTTCTTTACTATTTCTCCTTCAACTGGAGTAGGAAATTTTGATGCGCACCCAGAAATTAGAATAACAATAAAGATAACTAGAAAATTAAATTTATTTTTCATTGATTTATAATTCCATCCATTTTTTTATTGGGCCCATTTCTTTGTGGTTAGTTATATCTGATTGAATAGGTGATATTGAAACATAATTATTCATGATTGCAAAAAAATCTGTACCAGGTCCGCCATCATTAGGCTCTCCAACTGCTCCAACCCAATATAGGTCCTCCCCATCACTGCTACCTCTCTTAATTGCTCGTTTCGCTTCATGCCTTTTACCAAGCCTGGTAATTTCTAAACCTTTAATTTCTGAATAGGGTACATCAGGAACATTAATATTTAATAAAGTTACATCTTTAAGTGGCAGTCTATTATGTTTATCAATTAAGTCTAATATAACTTTTGCTGCTGTCTCAAAATATTTAGGCCCTGAACTTCCCATTGATACAGCTATTGATGGAATACCAAGAAGAAAGCCTTCCATTGCCGCCCCAACAGTTCCAGAATAAATTGTATCATCACCCATATTGGCTCCGTCATTAATACCAGAAATAACCATATCAGGTTTAAATGGAATTAATCCAGTTAATGCAATATGAACGCAATCTGTTGGAGTGCCACCAACAGAATAAAGTAATGGTTTTATTTCATTAACTGCTATTGCTTTATTTAGTGACAATGAACTACTTGAACCACTTCTGTTTTTATCAGGAGCTACTACAACAACATCGGCAATTTTTTTTAAGTGATCAACTAGAATATTTAGTCCTGGTGCAAGATACCCATCATCATTTGATACTAAAATTTTCATAGCTACCTAGTTTTTTTACAATAATAAATTGAACAAAGAAAAAATAATATGGTTAAACTAATTTGGACTAAGGCAAATTCTTTAGAGGGGCTTATATCGCTATAATAACGAACTACACCTTCAATAAAAAATATCATAATTAACATACTTGACCACTGAAATGTGTACCTATCTTTTTTAAGTATTCCAACTAATGGGACTAATAAAATTGCTGATTTTAATACCATCCATGTAGTCTTACTGTGTATGGGATTGAAGCCTATTTCCCAGAAGAGATTTAGAAATATCAATGCAATTAAGCTAGAGACCGACCCTAAAAATAAATTATTTACCGTTAATTTTTTTAGCAACTTCTGCAAGTCTTACTCCTTGGGCAATACATATTTTTTTTTCGTCATCTGTGATTGGGTTATCATTTTTCCCTCCTCCAACATGACTTGCCCCATAAGGGGTCCCACCAGCTGAAGAATTTTCTAAGGATGGAACCGAATAAGGTATACCCATAATAATCATACCTAGATGAAATAACGGGAGTTGCATGCTTAAAAGCGTCGATTCATTTCCTCCATGAATTGAGCCAGAAGATGTAAATACGCAAGCGGGTTTATTTTCAAGAGACCCATTTATCCAAGCTGTTGTAGCTGTGTCTAAAAAATATTTTAATGGCGCTGCCATATTCCCGAAGCGTGTTGGGCTTCCAAGCGCAAGGCCAGAGCAAGACTCTAGGTCTTCAAGAGTTGCAAAAAGAGAACCTGACTCTGGAATCTCACTTTTTGTATTCATAGTTTCTGGGAATACATCAGGCACCGTTCTAATTTTTGCTGTAAATCCATCAATGGAATTAATACCTCTTCCAATTAATGAAGCCATTTCTTTTACGGAGCCACCCTTTGAGTAATAAAGTACTAGAATTTCAGACATTTAGATATTATTAGCTAAATGAATGGCTATACCTAAATAAGTTTGTGGAGTTAGTCTAATTAAATAATCTTTGTCTTCTGAGGGAATTTCTAAAGTATTAATAAATTCATGCAAAATTTGTTGGTTAATTTTTTGAGACCCCCTAGTTAATTCCTTTAATTTTTCATAGGGATTACTAATGCCATTTTTTCGCATGACAGTTTGTATAGGTTCGGCAAGAATTTCCCAGGCATCATCTAAATCCTTATTTATTTTTTCTTTATTTACTTCTATTTTATCAAGGCCTTTAAGACAAGACTTGTATGCTACTAGGCTATATCCCAAGGCAAGACCAATATTCCGTAAGACTGTAGAGTCAGTTAAGTCTCTTTGCCAGCGAGATAATGGAAGTTTCTCAGCTAAGTGAGTTAGAAGAGCATTAGCTAAACCTAAATTACCTTCTGAGTTTTCGAAGTCAATTGGATTAACTTTATGCGGCATTGTTGATGAGCCTACCTCATTCTTTAATGTTTTTTGTGTGAAATACCCATTAGAAATATAGCTCCACAAATCTCGGTTTAGATCGATAAGAATGGAGTTAACTCTAATTACAGAATGAAAAGTTTCAGCCATAAAATCATGTGGTTCTATTTGAGTTGTATAAGTATTTTGTTTTAAGCCAAGTGATTCGATAAATATCTTTGAGAAATTATGCCAATCCTTGTTTGGGTATGCTGAAAAATGCGCATTATAATTTCCTACTGCTCCATTCATCTTACCAAGGTAATCTTGCTTCGAGATAATTCCTATTTGCCTGCTAATACGAGACGTAACATTTGCAAATTCTTTTCCTAGCGATGTTGGGCTGGCAGTTTGACCGTGAGTTCTTGCAAGCATAGGAATTGACGATAATAGTTTTGATTTAACAGAAAGCTGATCTTCTAACATTTTTATTGAAGGAATAATCACCTGCTCCATACCTTCTTTTAGCATTAATGAGTAGGAGAGGTTGTTAATATCCTCGGATGTACATGCAAAATGAATAAACTCTGAAACAGCCTGAATTTCTGGATTAGATTTTAGGCTATCTTTTAGCCAGTATTCAACAGCTTTAACATCGTGATTGATATCTTTTTCTATTGCTTTTACTGATTCGGCATCCTCTAAAGAGAAATGATGGATAATTGAATCTAATTTTTGCTTAGTTTTTTCTGAAAACTTTGAGACTTCTTTTATTTCGAGGTCATCACTTAAGGCAATAAGCCATAGGATTTCAATTTTAACTCTGTTCTTAATAAGCCCAAATTCGCTAAAAAAAGGTCTTAGATTGTCTGCCTGAGCCGAGTATCTACCATCTATAGTCGATAAAGCATTTAATACAGAGGTCATAATTAACTTTTAGTAGTTTAGGTTCGTATTTTACCTGATTTAAATGATCTTAAGAAGATATGCGAATTTCTTTGGGAAATATTTTTTTTTCATTTAAAATGTACTCCTAATCAATAAATATAAAAAGAACTCATAAAAATGATTGAAGATTATTTGAGGCATAAATCGGAACGTCAACAAAATAATCTCCCACCATTACCTCTTGACTCAAAACAAACTGCTGAATTAGTTGAACTTTTAAAAAAAGATAATATAGATAATGCTGAATTTTTAATTGACCTTCTATCGGAGGACGTCCCTGCGGGAGTTGATCAGGCAGCTTTTGTCAAAGCAGCCTTCCTAACAGATTTAGCCATGAATAAGACTCAAAGCCCTCATATAACAGCAGAAAAATCTATTGAATTATTAGGGACTATGTTGGGAGGATACAATGTTCAGTCATTAGTTTCACTTCTAACTACTGACAATGCAGCTAAAGCCGTTAAAGTGCTCTCACGAATAACACTTATTTTTGATGCATTTTATGATGTCCAGAAATTATATGAAAATGGTAATCCTTATGCTGCATCTTTATTAAATGCATGGGCAAATGCTGAATGGTTTTTATTAAAAGACCCCATTCCCAGTTCAATTAAGGCTGTAGTTTTTCGCATAGATGGTGAAACCAACACAGATGATTTATCTCCAGCTCAAGAAGCATGGTCAAGAGCAGATATTCCGCTTCATGCTCAGTCGATATTGCAAAATAAAATGCCTGATGCAATAAAAAAAATTAAGGTTCTAAAAGAAAAGAAATTACCAATTGCTTATGTGGGGGATATTGTTGGCACAGGGTCTTCCAGAAAATCAGCTATTAATTCCCTTCAATGGTATTTAGGAAAAAAAATTCCCTTTATCCCAAATAAAAATTCAGGTGGTATTGTTTTAGGCAATAAAATAGCCCCAATTTTCTTTAATACAGCTGAGGATTCTGGGGCACTTCCAATTCAGTGTGATGTTTCTAAAATGAAAATGGGAGATGTTATAGAGATTGATCTTGTTAAGAGCAATATTTTTCTAAGCGATAAACTCTTAACTGAATTTAAGTTAACTCCAATAACAATTCTTGATGAGCTTAGGGCAGGTGGAAGAATTCCTTTAATAATAGGTAGGGAATTAACAGAAAAGGCACGGACTACTTTAAAGCTTCCAAAGTCTGAAGTATTTATAGATGTTATACCTCATGATAAATCAAATCAATCTGGCTACACATTAGCTCAAAAAATAGTAGGAAAAGCTTGTGGTGTCGAGGGAATTCGGCCGGGGACTTATTGTGAGCCTAAGATTACAACAGTTGGTTCTCAAGATACAACTGGTGCTATGACAAGGGATGAATTGAAGGAGTTAGCATGCCTGGGATTTAGTGCTGATTTGGTAATGCAAAGTTTTTGTCATACGGCCGCCTATCCAAAGCCAGTAGATATTGAGCTTCAACATTCACTTCCAGATTTTATAAGTAGTAGGGGTGGAGTTTCATTAAAGGCTGGCGATGGTGTAATTCATTCATGGTTAAACAGAATGATTTTACCTGATACCGTTGGAACAGGCGGTGATTCTCATACACGCTTCCCAATTGGAATTTCATTTCCTGCTGGCTCAGGATTGGTTGCATTTTCAGCTGCTTTGGGCGTAATGCCCCTAGATATGCCTGAGTCAGTCCTAGTTAAATTTAGCGGAGAATTACAGCCAGGAATTACATTAAGAGATCTAGTAAACGCTATTCCCTACTATGCAATTAAAGATGGAGAGCTAACTGTAGGAAAGCAGGGTAAAAAAAATATTTTTAGTGGAAGGATTATGGAGATAGAAGGCCTACCAGACTTAAAAGTTGAGCAGGCCTTTGAATTTTCCGATGCCTCCGCCGAAAGATCGGCCAATGGATGCACAGTTAAATTAAATAAAGGTCCGATCATTGAATATCTTAATTCAAATATTGCGCTAATGCAGAATATGATCGAAGCTGGCTATCAAGACGAAAGATCATTACAGCGAAGAATTGAAGGTATGAAAAAATGGCTGGACTCCCAGATATTACTTGAAGCTGATTTGGATGCTACATATGCGTACACCTTAGATATTAATTTAAATGAGATAACTGAACCATTAATTGCATGCCCAAATGACCCTGACAATATTAAGATATTGTCAGAAATTTCAAACGATAAAATTGATGAAGTATTCATAGGTAGCTGTATGACTAATATTGGACATTACAGGGCTGCAGCCAAGGTATTGGAGGGCTATGGAAAAATAAAAACTATTTTATGGATTGCTCCTCCAACGAGAATGGATGAGCAACAATTAAAAGAAGAAGGGGCCTACAATACATTCAAAGATGCTGGCGCTAGGACTGAGATCCCCGGCTGTAGTCTTTGTATGGGAAATCAAGCACGCGTTAATGACAAGGCAAATGTTTTTTCAACGAGCACTCGAAACTTCGATAATCGAATGGGGAATGACGCGCAAGTCTACCTTGGATCAGCAGAGCTAGCAGCATTTTGCTCGCTTTTAGGTTACATACCTACCAAAAAAGAATATCTTTCGTTGATGGCCGATAAAATTAATCCTTTTAGTAGTGATATATATAGATACCTCAATTTTGATCAAATGCAAGATTACAATTCGAAAAAAGTCATTGAAATAAATCCTATTTCATAGATTTATAATATGAAATACAATATTAATTGTAAAAAATGCACTCGCTTAAATCTTTTCCTTCTTAAAGCTAAAGAAAAATACCCTACATATTTTTGTAAACCTGTACCAAGTTTTGGCGATAAAAATCCAGGTTTGTTGGTAGTTGGTTTGGCGCCCGGAATGCATGGGGCGAACAATACTGGAAGACCATTTACAGGTGATCATGCAGGAATATTACTCTATAAGACCTTATTTAAATTTGGATTTGCAAGTAAATCATCATCTTTTTCAGCAGATGATGACCTTATTCTTAAAAATTGTAGAATCACAAATGCAGTAAAATGCTTACCCCCTGAAAATAAACCTACCTTAGAAGAAGTAAAGAACTGCAGTTCATTTCTTAGGGCGGAATTAAATAATTTACCAAATAATACAATAGTCCTTGCGCTGGGATTAGTTGCACATAGTGCGTTATTAATTGCACTAGATTGTCAAAAAAATAAGTATAAATTCTCACATGGCGGTCGACATGTATTACTAAATCAGCTAGTTTTGTATAATAGTTATCACTGCAGCAGATACAACACACAAACAAAGCGATTAACGGAAAAAATGTTTGAAGATATTTTCTTATCAATCAAGAATGAAATGGAGAATTAAATGCCTTATATTAATATTAAGCTTGCTGGAAGTTTAAATCATAATCAAAAAGAAGAGATCGCCAAAGAAATAACAGATTTGATGCAAAGAGTTGCGAACAAACCACCTTCATATACATATATTGTTTTCGATGAGGTTAAACCTGAAGACTGGTCAATTGGGGGAAGTTTGCTAGGTTAAATTGTGGAAGAAGAACTTAAAAATCTTGTAAAGAATATGCCTAACTTCCCAGGTGTTTATCGTATGTTAAATGCCAAGGAAGAAGTTATCTATATTGGTAAGGCAAAAAACTTAAAAAAAAGAGTTAGATCATATTTCTCGAAAAAACAAGACAGCCATAGAACTAAAATTATGGTCGGTAATATTAATAGTATTAAATTTACTGTTACTAACACTGAAGCAGAAGCATTAATTCTTGAAAATAATTTAATTAAGAAATTTATGCCTCGTTATAATGTAATTTTTCGTGATGATAAGTCTTATCCTTATTTAGCAATAACTAGCGATAAATATCCCAGGATAAAATTTCATAGGGGTTTGAAAAAAAAAAGCACGCAATATTTTGGTCCTTTTCCAAACTCAAATGCTGCTAGAGAAAGCATTCAATTACTCCAAAAAGTTTTTATGCTTAGAACCTGCCAGAATTCTATTTTTAATAATAGAACAAGACCTTGTCTTGAGCATCAGATCAAAAGATGCACTGCACCATGCGTTGACTTAATAAGTGAGGCAGATTACATAAATGATACCAATCAAGCAGCTCTTTTTTTAAATGGAAAAGATAATGAAGTCATTAAAAATTTATCTAATAAAATGAATGAATATTCTGAATCACATAATTATGAAAGAGCTGCAATTTTTAGGGATAGAATTCAGAGTCTCAGGCAGATAAGATTAAAACAATTTGTTAGTGACTTTAGTGAGGATGATGCGGACATAATTGCTTCATCTATATCCCCTGGTTACATTTGTGTGAATGTTGTTATGATAAGGTCAGGGCGCCATCTTGGAGATAAAAGTTTTTTTCCGAAAAATTATGATAAGTCATTATCTACAAATATTATTCAGACCTTCTTGACGCAATATTACGATATAAATATACCACCACCAGTGATTGTTATCGAGGATAAGATAGACAGCGAATTAATTAAAAATTTCTTTATGTTCAAAAAATATCGAGCAGTTAAAATCATTTCGAGAATAGTTGGAGATAAAAGAAACTGGCTATCTATGGCTAAGAAAAATGCAGATATTGCTGTGCAGCAAAAAAATACTTTGGAATCGAATCATGCTAATCGACTTAAAGAATTGAATAAATTACTTCCTTTTTCTGGAAATATAAATCGTATTGAATGTTTTGATATTAGCCATACAATGGGAGAAAATACAGTAGGATCCTGTGTGGTATACGACAAGCTCACTATGCAAAACAAGGATTATCGAAGATATAATATAAATAATATTACTCCTGGTGATGATTATGCTGCGATGAGGGAGGTACTAAACCGTCGATATAAGAGAATGATAAGCGAAGACGCTCTAAGACCAGATTTAATATTGATAGATGGAGGCAAGGGGCAATTTAGTATTGCTGAACAAATTATAAAAGAAATTGGTATGAAAAATATTTTTTTGGTAGGCGTTTCTAAGGGGGTAGATAGAAAGGCAGGTAAAGAAAAATTAATCATGTCAAATAATAAAATTCTCAGTAATATAGATGAAACAAATTTAGGTTTTCATTTGATACAACAGGTAAGAGATGAAGCCCATAGATTCGCTATAACAGGTCATCGGGCAAGAAGAGCAAAAACTAGACTTTCTTCTTCGATTGAGGATGTTGAGGGAATTGGAAGTAAAAAGAGAAAAAGCTTGCTTGCATACTTCGGGGGTATTAAAGAGGTTAAAAATGCTACTGTTGAAGAGTTAATTACTGTTGATGGTATTAATAACCAGCTTGCAGAAAAGATTTATAATTATTTTAAATAGCCAAACTAACAATATGATATATAACATACCAAATACCTTAACCTTGTTTAGGATTGCATTAATTCCGTGCTTAATCCTAGTTTATTATGTTCCAGAACAAGGTTTACCTATTGAATTTAAAAATCTTATTGCCACTTCAATCTTTGTAGTTGCTGCCATTACTGACTGGCTCGATGGATACCTTGCTAGAAAATTAAAACAAACATCTAAATTTGGTGCCTTTATTGATCCTGTAGCAGATAAATTGATCATAATTGCTTCGTTATTAATTTTAGTTGATTTAGCTAGATTGGATGTTTTAATAGGTTTAATTATTATTGGAAGAGAGTTTGCAGTAAGTGCTCTTAGGGAGTGGATGGCGACACTTGGAAAGCCTGGAAGCATTACTGTTGCTTTTATTGGGAAATTGAAGACAATATTTCAGATGATTGCAATTCCTTTTCTTTTGTATGACACCAATATTCTATTCATTCCAGTTGCCTTAATTGGTAAAATTTTAATTTATATAGCAGCACTGCTAACTATCATATCAATGTTTTATTACATGAAGGAAGCTGCTAAGGTTATTAGAAAAAAAAGTTAATCGAATTGTGATAATGATCTTGATTGACACAGGTTTAAAAGTAGCTAAAATACTGCCTTCGTATGCGGGAATAGCTCAGCTGGTAGAGCGATACCTTGCCAAGGTATAGGTCGCGAGTTCGAACCTCGTTTCCCG
>Ga0114997_10000579_pt1 | contig 30173 bp, 27 predicted proteins | sample ArcticOcean_MG_C_2_FD_87045 | JGI IMG/M metagenome (GOLD analysis project Ga0114997, IMG submission 87045) | Marine microbial communities from western Arctic Ocean - ArcticOcean_MG_CB4_136 | ecosystem: Environmental > Aquatic > Marine > Oceanic | place: Arctic Ocean: Canada Basin | collected... | reverse complement strand
TATTAAAAGCACTGCAAAAGGATCTAAAAATGGACTACGATGGACAACCACTCAGCGGTCATTCCTTTAGAGTAGGTGCAGCGCTTGATTTATTGGAACAAGGCGAAGGCATAGAAAAGATAATGCTCAGAGGGGGATGGCAGTCGGACTCTACGGCAATGAAGTATCTGCGTAACTGGAGTATTTAAAACATTAGCCTAATAAGGAAAGTTTAGCTCATTTCTCAAATTATCCGGAGGCGCTGGCAAGCTCTTAAACACCCTCCAAATTAAATCCGACTTAGGAAAACAGACAACCCACACCGTCAGAAATATTAGAGCAAAATAAACGCTTAAGTGTTGCTTATCAGAATACCAAGCCTCCACATTTCCTTTGTATGGGCCAATCACATTATCATAGAAGTCCAAATTCCCTGCATGTCCATCTAAAATTTCCTCTTCTCCTCGAAATACGATAGGACCAATGCCAGATAACCCTGGTTTTACCTGGACAATTATCGCCTGTGCCTCGCTGGAAAACGCTTCGAAACAACGTGGCGTTTGAGGCCTAGGCCCTATTACACTCATATCACCAAGAAATATATTAAGTAATTGAGGAAGTTCATTTACTTTTGTCTTTCTTAAGAATTTCCCAACCGGCAATACTCTAGGATCGCCCTTGATGGTTACTGTCCCAGTACCTATGCTGGGGCTATCTTTTATCATAGTGACAAATTTAAATAATTTAAATATCTCGTTATTCTGTCCTACACGCTCTTGCAAGAAAAAAACCTCCCCCTCACCTGACATTTTTAAAACCAACATAATGGGCAAAAGGAGGGGACTTAAGGCTATTATGGCCATACCAGAAAAAACTAAATCGAAAAATCTAATCATAGTCACATTCTCTGATCAAGATATCTACCGGTTTCTTTATGAGCAAACTCCGGCAACAAACCGAAATACAACTTAACAATGTCATCCTTAGTCCAAGTTGCCTTAGCCCTTAAATCCTCGATGCCATCCATAAATTCACCCAACTTAGCCTCATCAAAGTCAGGCTGATTTCGGATAACACCAACCGTATCGAACCGGTCCATATCTAAGTTTTCATTGTCAGTGAAAAATTCTTCAAAATCTTTTTCGCCAGTTGTATCACTCTTAAAGAAATAACACGGCCATTGCTTTTTCGCAATCAATTCCTCTGCCCTATCGCGCGCTTCATCCTCAGACGCACACTCATAAGGCTCATACCCACGCTCTCTCAAAAAGCGGACGGCAATCTCCGAGAAAGTAATAAGATGCAGATTTTCACTTAGTTTGGGGAAGAAAATATCTCTATTATTTCCGAGCAAACCAGATAATAGACACAGTTCACCCGATTCCTGGGGTGTTACAAAATAACGCCGAACATCATTTGGAGCTGCCAATGGTTGCTTTTTAGCGAATCTTTGATTAAACCCATGGAGTAATGAACCATCTGAAAACGCTACATTGGCAAAACGCGCCATTGAAATATTCTGAGTCAAACTTTCACGCATCAGGAACATTTCCATAATACGCTTACTAGCACCCATCATGTTTACGGGATTAGCTGCCTTATCTGTTGAGACACAAAAATATTTCTTGGCTCCCATAGTTTTTGCCAATCGCAATGTTTTAATGGTATTAAATACGTTTACCATTATCATACGCATTAACGTATAAGGATCTTTTTCACTCCTCACATGCTTTAAAGCTGATAGATTAAAAATGTAATCATATGGACCTTCACTAGACATTAAGGCTTCAAACTCTGCTCCCCCACAATCAATCGCGAATGTCTTGAAATCGCCTGACCCATAACCCTCGGTGCTCCGAATATCTCGCACTAGTTCAACCATATTATTTTCACTGATATCTACAACATGGAGCGATTTTGGATCCCGTTTGAAAATCTCTTTGGTGACTGCCTGACCAATTGACCCGGCTCCACCAATAACCAGAAATCGAGAGCTAGTAATGATATCTTGCAATTGCTCACGATTACTAATGATGTCATCACACAATAGTTCTACATCGCGGCCTATTAATGTTAAATAATTCATAATTGTCCTATATAATTTGATCCCTAATAGCTCGCTCGAATTCATCTAGCAAACTACTCTTTCCAATGGAGTTATTGCTCCGTTGCCAAATGTAAGACATCGTTGAGCACTTGGCAGGTCTTGTCAATTTCTGATTGGGTTAATGTAGGATGCACTAGAAACATCAGCGAAGTCTCACCCAGTTGCTTTGCCATCGGCAAACGCTCTGCAGGACGCCAACCAGTTCCGTCAAAGGCCTTTTCCAGATAAACCTCGGAGCAAGACCCTGGGTAACAAGGAACACCTTGAGCGGTGATGGTTTCGATAATGCGGTCACGGCTCCAGCCGGGAGCCAGACGGCTAGCCTGCACATACACATAGCATTTGTAATACGCATGCGCGCTGCCGGCAGGCAGAGGCGGCACGCGAGCCACTGCATGCCGCCCACATACGGCCCATATGGCCTCCGCATTCACGTTACGCCGGGCCGTCCAGTCAGCCATGCGCCGCAGTTGAATACGACCAATGGCGGCCTGCATTTCTATCATGCGAAGGTTGGTGCCAAAGCTCTCATGCACCCAGCGAAATCCCGGCGGCCACTTGCGCTCAAACACGGCTTCATAACTTTTCCCGTGGTCTCTGTACGACCACATGTCACGCCACAGGGCTTCGTCGTTGGTCGTGACCATACCGCCCTCGCCGCCCGTACTCATGATCTTGTCCTGGCAAAAAGACCAGGCACCGATATGCCCAATAGTACCTACCCTTCGGCCCTTGTACTTCGCCCCATGAGCTTGGGCGCAATCCTCAATCACCTTGAAGCCACGCGAATCAGCCAGTGCCATAATTGGATCCATATCACACGGCCATCCAGCCAAATGCACGCAAATCACCGCCTTGGTGCGGGGCGTCAAAACCTTGGCAATGGTGGCAGCCGAAAGATTGCCGCTGTCAGCCTCTACATCTGAAAACACCGGTGTAGCGCCTGCATTCACCACGCAAGAAATACTGGCAATAAAAGTACGCGGCGTCACTACCACCTCATCGCCCGCACCAATACCCAATGACTTGAGAGATGCATCCAGCGCAAGTGTGCCATTGCCCAAGACCAGGGCGTGGCCAGCACCGCACCAAGTGGAAAACTCCTTTTCGAACTCGCGGCATTCAGTACCAGTCCAGTAGTTAACTTTGTTTGACAGCAAAACCTTGTGCACAGCATCAGCCTCTTCCGCGGTGAAACTGGGCCAGGGGGAAAACGGAGTATTTAGCATATTATTTTATCGAATATCGTTTGAATGATGTAAGAGATGTCTTTTCGAAAAGACCAGTTTTTCATGTAATCCTTATTGATGCGCACCTTATCAGGCCAAATGACTTGGCGGTTGTATGCTTCGGGATCCATTTCTCCAGCGAGAAGTGATTCCTCATCTTTGTAGGTTAGCGTAGCAGGCCCAGTAATGCCAGGCCTTATGTTTAGAATAATACGGTCATCGCCATCAAGAAGATCGGCATAACCAGGGACATCGGGCCGAGGCCCGACAAAGCTCATATCACCCAAAATAACATTAATAAGTTGAGGTAGCTCATCAATTTTTAATCGTCTAAGAATTCGACCAGCATTGGTTATTCTGCTATCACTATCCGTCGTGATAGTTGTCTTCATAGAATTATCCGGTCGCATTGTTCGTAGTTTGATAACACTGAACAGCCTACCGTAACGACCGACCCGTTGCTGAATAAAAAAACCACCTGCACCGGTGTCAAAATAGGCACACACCCAACCCAATAAAATGATCCACCACAAGAAAAGCAAGCCCAAGGCCGCCATAATTAAATCAAAACTACGTTTGAGCATCACATTTTTAAAGGAAAGCATCACCGATACTGAAATATTTCGCAAGGTAAACCATTTTGCAACCATTTTTTCTATTTCCTTCTCCACTTACACATGTCAATCCAATGACCCCGTGACTGCATAACTAATAGATTTTGACTTCCCTATTTGGGAATTTTCATCAACACAGTCATGCTGGGCCCGCGCTTTACGAGCTCTTGCGTGAAGTCATTGATCCTCAAAATTTTGTGCCAAAAGTATTAGAAAAATTAGAATTTCTACGCACCTGCCACTTCAGTACTTTTTCCACACCACGCGGTTAACATAGTCGGTGTAGCTATGGATGATGCGCAGCACCTTGTCCGACACATTGGGCGCGCTGTAGTCAGCGACCTGGCGCAGCACTCGGGCTTTACCACGCGGCTGAATGGCCAGAATGGCCAAGCCCTGGCGAACGCGATCGACCTCCAGCCCCACCATCATGACGGCCGCCTCTTCCATACCTTCGGGCCGCTCATGCGCCTCGCGCAGGTTGAGCGCCGGAAAGTTCAGAATGGAGGACTCTTCGTTGATGGTGCCGCTGTCTGACAGCACCGCGCGGCTTGAGATTTGCAGCTTTACGTAGTCATGAAAGCCCTGTGGCTTGAGTAACCGCACCACCGGATGAAATTTCGTGCCAGTCGCATCGATACGGTTTTGCAGACGCGGATGTGTGGACACGATCACCGGCAAACCGTGGTCTTCAGCTACAGTATTCAATACACCCACCAGCTTGGCGAATGAATGCGGTGACTCAATGTTTTCTTCACGATGGGCGCTCACCAGAAAATAGCCGCCCTCAGTCAGGTCCAAACGTGCCAGGATGTTTGAAGCATCAATCCGCGGGCGGTAATGAGTTAGCACCTCCAACATCGGGCTACCGGTTTTGATCACTAAGTCCGGCGGCAGACCTTCGCGAAGCAGATACTCGCGTGCAATGGCACTGTAGGTCAGGTTTACATCGGCCGTATGGTCTACGATTCGGCGGTTAGTTTCTTCGGGCACGCGCTGGTCAAAGCAACGGTTGCCAGCCTCCATGTGAAAAATCGGAATCTTACGCCGCTTCGCTGGAATGACCGATAGGCAGCTATTGGTGTCGCCCAGCACCAACATGGCCTCGGGCTGCACCTCGGCCAGCACTTGGTCCACTGCAATGATGAGGTTGCCAATGGTGTGCGCCGCGCTGGTGGCGTTTGCCGCGCAGTCCAAAAAGTGGTCGGGTTTGCGCACACCCAAGTCCTCAAAGAAGGCCTGGTTGAGTTCGTAGTCGTAGTTTTGTCCAGTGTGCACCAGCACATGGGAGCAATGTTCGTCCAGCCGCGCCAGCACCCTTGAGAGGCGAATGATCTCGGGCCGGGTGCCAACCACTGTAATGACTTTTAGTTTTTTCATGGATTCACTCTCATTTTCATAGCTGCTTTTTATTGTTTACGGGGCTACAGCCCTAATCTACGTTTAAACCGCACAAGCAACCGTATCCGACCGCTCCCGATCAAACACCTCATTGGCCCAGAGCATAACGATCATCTCGTCAGCACCGATGTTGGTGACATCGTGCGTCCAGCCGGGAACGGTTTCGACAATTTCAGATATCTCACCAGTGGTCACCAGCTCATGTGTTTGGCCGGTTTGCATATTTCGGAACTTAAATTGTGCTCGGCCCCGGATGACCAAAAACTTCTCGGTCTTGCTGTGGTGGTAGTGCCCACCTCTTGTAATACCGGGGTGCGCCGTAAAGAAAGAGAACTGCCCGCAATCAGGCGTCTTCAGCATCTCCGTAAATACGCCGCGCGGGTCGGCATATTGCGGCACGGTGTAGGTGAACGACTCCACTGATAAGTAGCTCACATACGTGGCATAAAGTGCTCGTACCAGCCCGGCACCCACGCGCTCGGTAATAAGGGTGGTGCGACTATCCTTGAACGCCTGAATCTGGCGCGCTAGTTCGCCCACTGTGGTGGTGTATTGCGGCGCTACCGTGGCAAAGCCATCTGGCCCCGCGTCAGCATCGGCACCCTCCATTAGCTGCACAAAGCGAGCAATCACGTCGTCCACATACACCAGCGTCATGGGTGCAGCCGGGTCATTCACCTGAATCGGTAGATCCCTCTCAATGTTGTGACAAAACGTAGCAACGGCAGAGTTGTAATTTGGTTTACACCATTTTCCAAATACATTGGGCAGACGGAAGATATGGATCGGAATTCCGTGCCTAAGGGCGACACCTTGAAGTGCCTGTTCAGCTGCCAGCTTGCTCTTGCCATAGGCGTTGTCGTCTCCCGCCTGGGTGGAAGATGTGAAAATTATGGGCACCTTTATACCAGTAGCCTGGGCGACGTCAACCACCAATTGGCATAGTGTCAACGTTAGCTCTGCATTGCCCTTGGCGAACTCAAGCGGGTCTTGCGGGCGGTTGACCCCCGCCAGATGAAACACAAAATCCACGCCCTGCAACAAGTCTGGAAGTTGCGCCACACTATGGTTCCGAGTGAAGCAAACCACCGTAACATCCTCGCGCTCGGCTAGGTGTAATTGAAGATTTTTGCCAATAAAACCGTCGGCACCGGTTATCAACACTTTCATAGCATTAGTCCTCAGCCACCGCGTATTCGCCACGCGCAATGCGTTGCATAAAGTCGAGCTTAAGTAACAGCGCCTTCATACCCGCCACATCCAGTCGAGTTGTGTTATGGGAGTTGTAGTCTTCACCGTGGCTGCTAACAGTATTACGCTGCTCGCCAACCTCCACAAATTTTGAATAATTAAGGTCGCGCCCATCGGGCGGTATGCGAAAGTAGTCTCCCATGTCTACAGCACAGGCCATTTCTTCACGACCCAACAAGGCTTCAGACAGTTTCTCTCCATGGCGGGTGCCAATGCAACGCACCTCATGCTCAGGTTTGCCCATCAACTCCAGAATGGCCTGCGTCAGCACTCCAACAGTCGCCGCTGGAGCTTTTTGCACAAAGATATCGCCGTTGCTTCCGTGCTCAAACGCATACAGCACCAAGTCCACCGCATCATCTAGCGTCATCATGAATCGCGTCATGGACGGATCAGTCACGGTAATGGATTTGCCTGCCAGCACCTGCTCAACAAACAGTGGAATGACTGACCCACGCGAGGCCATCACGTTGCCATAGCGCGTACCGCAAATCACCGTGTTGCGACCTTCAAGGTTGCGACTGGCGGCCACCACAACCTTTTCCATCATCGCCTTACTGATGCCCATGGCGTTGATAGGATACACCGCTTTGTCGGTGCTCAGGCAAACTACGCGCTGCACTCCAGCAGCTATTGCGGCCTCCAGCATATTTTCAGTACCCAGCACGTTGGTGCGAACAGCCTCCATGGGATGAAACTCGCAGGATGGAACCTGTTTAAGAGCAGCTGCATGGAATACATAGTTTACTCCGCGCATAGCCTGCGCAACACTACGGGAATCTCGCACATCGCCTATATAGAACTTCAGCTTGGGATGGTTGTAACGCTTGCGCATATCATCCTGCTTTTTTTCATCGCGACTAAAGATGCGAATCTCTTTCAATTCGGACTCCAACAAACGCTTTAGTACGGCGTTGCCGAAGGAACCAGTTCCGCCAGTGATAAGGAGTATTTCGTGTTTAAACATTACTGTGAACCCATCCGTCAAGACAGAAACAAGCCTAGTTTAAGCTGTACTGTCGGTTCTGCTCGCAGCTGGCTGACGCTGCCCCATTCTTGCTGAATCTATCTACTATCCTCGATCAGGCGTAACAGTTTCAAGATGCACTATACATTTATTACCGGTCAATCAAAAAAGCTGCGCAAAGGGCGCAATCAAGCGGCGGTTTTATCCGCCATCAACAAAGCTAAGTATTTCTCGGCTCTCTCTTCAGGACTACTGAAATGAATGGCGTGTTCACGGGCAACCTGTAAAGCCTTCAAGTCAGGTCCGTTCTCGACAAACACATTGGCAATCGCCTGCGCGGCATCGCTAGGCGATAGCGGATCAAAATAATGAGCGTGTGAGTCGCAAATGTCGCGGTTGAAATTCCTATCTGATGCAAATAAAGGCTTTTTCATGACCAACGTTTCAAAGGGCGTGGCAGAGAACGTTTCTAACAATGATGGAAATACCACCGCATCAAGTGATTCGTAAAACCTTGGGCACTGTACTACGTCAAGTGGCCCAACATTGATGCAAACAGCACGGAACTCAGGAGCGCAGTCATCCCACTCTTCTTCGGTAAACGTCACGAAAAAACGCGCCAAAATGCCATGTGAACGTTCAAGCTCCCTTACGATGCCAGGAAAAATAGCCGTGTTTTTGTGCAAGTAGTTACGTCCCAAAAAGCCCAAACGCAAATAACCATCCGTATGCGGCATATCCACCTGCTGCCAAACCGACTCATCCAGATAGACAGATGAAATGCAGCTGTGAATTACATGAATGCGTTCAGGAGGAATCCCCAATTCCCGAATCAGACCTTGCTTTACATGCTCCAAATCAACCACCAGTACATCAGCACGCTTAAAAAAATGGCCCTGTACCCAATACTTCAAGCGCAACTTCAGCCGCTGCACCAATGAAAGCATGCCGTAGCACTCGTTGTTCGGGTAAATAATCCAAGGTTGAGCAAAGCCAACGATGTTCCTGAAAGGTGCTCGCCAGATATAAAGAGGGCCGAAAACGGTGAATACAGAAACAAAGCCCTGAAACCGTCTGGCTTGCGAGGGAAGCAGCTGTCTCAAGCCATGACTATCGACCACATCGTAAGCCGCCTGCTCACCTGGCACATCACCAGCCTTACACAAGTTAGTGTCGACTTCAGTCGATGCCAAGATACTAAAGTTCGGCGGAAAATCATCTAGACGAGCCAACTCAGCAATAACTGAAACCGCAACTTGTATACCACCACCCACATGTAAATTTGATGTGTTTAAATTATATTTCATAACCCTTCCTGTCTTGATCATTCTCAATGTCCTTGAACGTAGTCACCCAACTAGTTGCATCTGATCCCACAGATCGGTCTCTCAAGTGAACTTAACTTGCGTTCCAATCTAGTGATACGCTGCATCCCATTAATAATCAAAGTTACGATTAGCAGTTTAAGCAGCTGTACAATTCATCTTTCTTGTGGCTGGTTTCTCGCCGTACTTATACAGTCTTTATTATAGATCCCAATCCATTTACTTACACGATTTGAGATTTATTTAATGCTAACAAACAAGTAATGATTCAACCACTCGCACGTCATAGTTCTGTCCTGGCGGTCCACGTAAATATTTTTTTAAGGGCAAGCCCGGCTGGATAAATATAACTCCAATACCTATCTATACCAGAGGTAACCAGCCAATCGGTATGCGTCTATGATCACTAAAGAGCTTTGTCTGCTAAAGATAACAGTTCTGGTTACTTCAAACGTTTGGAAAACTAGCGTGCGCTTGCGGCCTTGTCCAATCCCACTGCAACATCCACCGCTTTGAGCTGGAATGCTTCACAACTTGGTTACCTTGGCTTGCTGAATGATTTCAGACTTTGACAGCTCCTCAGAACACCTTTATTGCCGGCACCATTTCTTTTCCTCTGCCCCTTGTCGTCTGGCTATCAATGAACCATCGAAACCAACATTTTTTACTCTACATTTATGGAATAGCGCATTGGCCAATCCTAGATCTCGAATAGTTAAGAAATGCGGGCACATCATTCTGCTTAATGGCAGATACCCAGTTTTTCTCCTTACCAATAACCTTCCTTCCTAGTAGAACTCCTCCGCAAAGGTTACGACAAAAATTTAATTTCGAAATCCACTACTGAAAGCGGAGAACTCCGTCTAGGACCTTTGCGATATCTCGATGCTCCCTCAAATATGATATCGACCGTACGATTTTCTTGGGCTTGCCTAATAATCTAATCTAGCGAATTTTCCACCATTGATCTCTATCTCAGAATTAGAAATGTAATCAAAATGACAAGAAAGAAAGTCGTTTATAATCTCTGCCACCTCAATATTTCCAACGAACCTTTTTTTAGGATGCGCCTCTAAATTTGCATTTAGCCTATCGATGTCCTGCCTATTCGAGGTCATATTAGAATCATGAATTGTTGATGGTGAAAACAATATAATTTGTTGCCCTGGGACTCGAATTTTTCTCTCCCTTACATAAGATCGCAGTCCAGACTTACAAAGAAAATATGAAGTATCAAAGCTGCCTTTCTTTCCTGATTCGGAACCGATAATAAAAATCTTAACATTGTCCAATTTTGTCAGAACAACCTCACACAATCTAACAATAGAAATTAAATTAACATAAAAGGATTTTTCTATTTCACTTATACTTTGATCTGTAATCCTTTTGGGATATAACAACCCTTGATTAATAATGAAAGCGTCAATCGAATCGTCAACAAGAGTTGAAATATCTTCGATCGGAGATTTAAACGGATCGAAAATAATATCTGGGCCATTCCTCCCTGCCATCACAACACTGTGACCGTGCTTTTTTACGACGTCAGCAATAGAAAGCGACAATTTTGAACTCGACCCTACCAACATTACTTTCATTTAATAACCTCTAATATTTGCCTTTCAGAAACATGTAAAGTGTCGATCTTGCCAGAAAAAACTGATATATAATTTCCATCAACCTCCAAAAGCGAACCGCGAAAAGCAGACTCATCTCGGATTTTTGTCTTAACAGAAAACTCCACACCAATATATTTAAAATGCGCTGAAAATTCAGGATAATAATTCTCAACCAATTTTACGAAAGCGCTCCTTCTTTCGCTTACAAATCCTTTATCACACAGTCTCTCAATGTCACTTAACGCTTCGACATACGTTTTTGATTTGGAAATGGGAGTGTGTGCAACCGATGTCAATGTGTACAGATCACCTTTGTAGGGGTAAAGCGAGAAAAAATCACCATCCATCACCGTTAAAGAGAAATCCACATCAATTAGTTTTTTATAATAAAAGTAAATGCAAGGCTCAAAGTATATTTCCAATTTAGTGAACTTGTTTGCAGCCAACCATGTACAGTCAATAACATAATCATAATTGGAACAAAAGTCATTCAAATCGTTCCTGCATCCGAAATCTACAGAATGATTTAAATGGAGGTATGGCGACAAAATATTATTGAAATATTTCTCCGCCAAGTCATTCCTAATCAACATTTCATTAACACGAATTACTCCCCCAAGATTTTTTAATGGAACGCACGTGTTTTCTTCAAGATCATAATCTAATCCGGAAGCACTCATAATTTGCAAATATGTTTCAAAATCTAATAAAGATTTATTCTTCGCCACTGCATAGTAATTGTTAGGAACCTCACACAAAAACGCTGGGTAATGTTCCTTGAACCAGCAAAAGCCTTCAGATGATTGAAGTCTTGTCGAGAAATTTCTTGGATAATGGAAACCGAGATGTAATCTATTTTGATTTTTTTTTGAAGCTCCTGAGAAGATTGAATCACCTCTCTCGAAGATAGTAAGTTCGTGGCCGCGCTGCAACATAATTGACCCAATATGACAGCCATACCAACCCGCACCTAAAATTGCTATTTTCATAAATGATCCTCTTTATAATTATGCTCAATTAAAAAAGTATAATCATTAAAATACTTTTTCTACAGACAACTTCTTCGAATAAGCTCTTGATTCAAAGCGATAGAAACCTTTGAGGTGACACCCCATGGCAATTTTGAAAATAAAAACTCAAATGGAAGTAATAATTTAATAAGCAATAACAACAATGGATTATAGACGATTCGTAATTTTGCATATGCTTTTCTATACTTAAACTTGCCTATCAAAAAATTATGAATATTAGTGTCGTGATTAATACTACGAGCTCCATCAGAGATATACTCAAAGCTCCTATCACACAAATAGTGTTTTTCCATTTCATAAAAAAGAAGGTAACCAGAGAACATTTTCAATGATTCAGGTCTATGCCACATTGTTACAAAGAAACATTTTTTTTCTTCAACAAGGTTTTCAGAAAACCCAACCATCCGGCTAGTCTCTTTGTCAAAAACTCCCCACCACTCTGTGTTCTCAGGTAATGCTCGTATGGCGGATAAAAATTCTCTCAAGTCATACATTTTTTCATGGGTATGATAACGAGAATACGAGTCGACATATACCTCATACCCGTGCTCGACAATAATCGCCAAGTCTACAGGGCATGCTTCAAACTTATCCGAAGCTTTCTTAATCATATACCTTGTTTTTTTTGGCAAAGATGCCAAGGTATCTGGCTGGCTTTTAATTACATGCCACCACTCACTATCAGCACCTGAATCAAACTCTTCTTCCCACCGTAAAAAACTGAGTCCCATCTTTTTTCTGAGTACATCAGCCTCTTTGACGTCTAATAATATGCTCATCTTACGAGGAAGAGAAATAGGCAACGCCCCACCATTAATGAGTCTCCAAACAACATTATTTTCCGTGAAAAACTTGTAGCCGATCATGACATGTTCCTTTAGAAGTAAAGTAAAACTGAGCCCCTTAACAAGACACCAGGTTGTACTTTCCGTCTGCTTTATTTAGTGACAAGCTACCGTTATGTTTATACTGGCTGTCATATTCATAAATCCACTCTTAGCTATGGACTATGGGAACGGGGTACAATAATTCAATCATGAAGCGTTGGCAGTGGCTTTCAGAGACCCCTTGGAGAGCTCAAAAGAAAAGCATTGATGCATTGCCCCACCCACTTGAAATTTATACGCCTCTTTTCCTTGCATTAAATCAAAAGTTTTAATTACCCCATCATTTAATAAATATTTTATCGCATAATTTACTAGTAACACTCCAGGACTGTAAAATGAAAAAGAAGCGTCGATCGCAAGTCTTGGAACTAACAATTCATCCCCATTACGCAAACACAACATAAATGCCGCCAACTTTCCATCAATATACATCAAAAAAACTTCAGTGAAATCCAAATTTTTCATACTAATAAAACCCAAATCGAAAGTTTTATAGAAGATCCCATCAAAAAAATTAACAGACTTATAATGTGAATTGAGCCTCTTTAAATACAGAGCAATCATCTCATCTAAAAGATCTCTCGAAATATCTTTACCACTTACACGAGTAAACGAAAGATCTTTAGAGGCTTTCAAAATCCGATTATTTGCAGTTCTGAAATTCTGCCTAGCATTCTTACTGAGGGATTCAAAATAATCATCATAATTTCCAACCAAATCTATTTTTACACAATCTTCACAATCTCTTGGAGAAGAAATCATGTTTAATATTGGGTATATTAAAGAATCTTTTTTCACTCGATTAAAATGAAAACTCGAGTCAGAAAATTCTTTCATTAACATTTCAAAACACGCATTGATATCGGAAGATGAAATATTGTCACGACATAAAACGTCAACATATCCAAAACCGGCTCGATCGCCAAACATAAAATAATTAGCGCTAAATATAGACTTACTTAACGGCAAGATCATAATCGCTTCATCATTCATACTAAATTTTATGAAAAATGGTCGAGTCATCCTAATCAAAGAATAAAAGTGATGGTTGCGAAGAGCAAGCTTCAAATAATCAATATTTTGATACGGAGATGAATAAAGCCAATTTGAACAGTTATCTAAGAGTTTTGATACTGACTTGACGCTAAAAAATATTTCATATGATAACCGCTTCACAATAAAAAACACTCCAAAAAAAAATGCTACTTAGATCTCTATCTTGTGATAATTTTCTTGAGCGTTTTTGAAAATAAATCAAAAGAGTAAGATAAGCTATCATAATCTTCAACCTTAGCATTAAATGAAGACTCACCACGTTCGATAGAGAAAAAAGCATCGATAATTGATTCCACGACAGGCAGCGACACGAGACCCCTTTGTCCAGAATAAACCCAACTAGCGAGCGAACTATCTTGCTCGCAAATTGCAAGAATCTTACACCCCGCCGCAGCATAAGCTGATGTTTTACTCGGAAACGCGTACTTAAGCACACTATTATTTACCGGAAGTAAACCCCACTCATGCTGGCCAAGAACTTCGATGGCTTCATCCAGCGGTAGGTATCCCAAGCAAACAACGTTGCTCCAACGATCGGACAATTCTCTAAAAAGATGAGCATGAGTACCAGACCCTAAGAATGTAAAGCTAAGCTTTCCACCACGTTCTAGATAACCTTCTATTGCAGAAACCACGAGTGGGATCTCCTGCAATCGGCCAGCATTTCCACAGAAGACCATAGTATTTTTAATACGTTGATGACTTTCAGTAGGGTAAGCTGACGCATTATCCACCAAATGTACCAGCGAGGTTATTCCTCGCTCGCCCTGCAGATATTCAGCCATTGATGGCGTCAGAGTTACAATAGATTTTGCGTATCTAAGTGTAATATTATCTAAACGCACCAAAAACCAATGTAACAGTGCCGGCATCTTCACCACAACGCTACTTGCTTCTGGATGTATATCTTGAAGGTGGTAAGTGTATTTAGCTCCAAAAATTTTGGAATAAATACATACTATAAACGGTAAAATTATGGGTGGATCTGTTGCGACATATATGAAAGCAGGACGAACTCGACAGAGCTGAATTAGAACCCATATAGCAAAGTAAACTGTCTCAATTACCCTTGCAACAATCTTACTGTTTGAATCAGTGAAGGCACTGCAAGACCGTATCTGCACAGACATAGCCCTTCCCTTATCCCTACATTGTGCCTGCATGTCCACATTCGATTGACTGAGTACGAATGTATCATAGTCTATGGCTAGATTCTCGGCCAAAGCCAAAAGAGATTCGCCAGGAACATCACTAACAGGCCAAAAGCCACGATTTATAACCACAGCACCCAAACGCCTTTCGGCACAACTAAAAGACACTATATTAAAACTCCGAGTTACATCAACTTATGCCGCTTTGGAATTGATCTAATAATCAATAGTAGTATTGTCCGGTGAAACTATTAAATCATTCGACATTACTGATTATTGCCGTAAGTTGCGTGGCAATTGAGTTTGATATCGATTCGATTTATTTTACTCTTTCAGACTACCACTGCTCATATAACCCAGCTAACAGTGGGCACTCCAACTCTAGTTTTTGCCAAACTAGTATATCCGATAAATTACAATGCGAGGGGGAAATATACAGTTTTTATCTATTTGCCCGTTGGATAAAATACCCTGGACTGACCGTTATGGAAGCGCGCAAGACAAGATCTGGCAAGCCCAACGGTCATGTTTTTTTAAATGCTCAAGGGTAAGTTATGGCCGCTGAAGTCCGCCACCTTACTGTATTTTCAGGTAGATTAGAAAAATATAATCTTGAATTCTAAGAAAAGACTACAGGATCAGCAGATATACTGAACATTTTTTATTTTTATTAAACAAATAATCGCTACCAACACTAAGCAGGTGTAGCCATGTTAAACTTTCTTTATTATTCCAAAGTATGACTGCGTTTATTTAGACCCTACCTAAACGAAGCCCGTACCAAACGTAAATACATTCGAGATAAACCTTATTGATTGAACAGAAAAGTACATTAGTACAACAAGAAATGCTGGGCTTTTCAGTCGACCCTCTACACCCAGAAGGTAAAACAGTACCATAAAATACACCATGGTCATTCGTTCATCACCAAATATAAAAAATAATGGGGCCATAAGAACAAAAATTCGAACTCCAGACCAAAAACTTTTTAGAGAAAGAGCGCCAACACAAAATAACGCCAATGGTTTAACCAAATCGTAAATGTCTCCAGACCCAGAATACACAATAATTTTACGCGTTATGACATCTGAGAAATAATTGTAAATAAAAAGTACAAAGAAAAGGGAACTAAGTGCAATAAATAACCCACTTATGCGCATTCGAAATGAGAAAATTACCTTATCCGCGAGGGCTCGATAAGCTCCTACACAAAGTAAAAATAAAGCCGACTGGAAATGTGCTCCAATTGAAGATACCAAAAGTAATCTCCCAGCCCATCGTCTTTCGAAAAAAACAAACCCATACGTTATCAGTATGAAAGCAAATTTTAAACGCTCAGCTCCCGTCAATAGCACCAAAATATAATAATTAGTTAAAATCAAAAATAGAACCAGACCACCAGCCTTATATCGCCTGCAGAACAACCAAAGTCCGTTCAAAAGCATAAAGTTGTATAGACTTATATATAAATCTTTCTCAATATTTAATTGCGCCCCAAGCCATAAGCTAATCACTGACAAGGGCTCTGAAGAACCTATAATACCGAAGGACACAGAAAAGATATCAAAAAAATTAGTTTCTTCAAATGTCGAATATAGCTGTCTATAGTAGATTTGATCACCATTTACATACAGACCTAGCAAATAGTAACTGAAGCCTGTTAGTAACATAACAAACAGGATTCGTATAACTCTTGAGTGGAATGTCATGGAAATAGCACCAATATCCATATTAAAGTTTAATGTTAAGTTTAGCGGTGGTCTATTTAACAAACCCCGCAGCAATTACATGTAAAATATTAATTTCAGATTGTTACAAAAAGAAAATAAATAAGAGTAGGCGATGTACAGTGCTCTTACAACTCGTGGATGGACTTAAATGATACCCGAGGATCTAAAACATAGCGACGTGCCGCACTGTGATGGTCATATACTACTACATTGTCATATATACAAAGAAATTCATAAATAATACATTCGATCGGAGCTGAAGAGTTTAAAACTTGGACTCCTTCTACTTCGAGTGAGTTATAAAGATGAGGGTGATATTTAATAAATAATTGACCATCATTTTTTTTGAACTGGGTTAAAAAATCATAATCAACGTGATGCGCAGTCATGTATATATAACAAACCTTCCTTCTATTAGAGCTATCAGAGTGATTTATTATATTAAAGGTTTTTGTAAGACGCTTCCTATTAATATCAATTGAATTCCAAATTGATATTTTTATTAAAATTACTTTTTCTCTTTGCTGGTAAAATTTTGCAATATATTCGTCAGGATCATAGAGAAATATACGTGAAACGAAAACACTTCCACCAAAGTTACCTCCAACACCAAGAGCTTTGAGAATAAATTTCTTTACGCCAGTATACGAATCTTCATTGTAAGTACCCAACCCTTCTTCAAATACATTTACAGAACAGGATGGACTGCGCAATTTAAAACCTAACAGTGCAATGTAATGCTGCACTCCAACATCACTATCAAGATACAAAAAATCAAAGCCCTGATTGGCAGCAAAATTAATTGCATGAATTCTATTTTTGCAAAAATCAGAACGAATACGACCCTTAAAAGCTCGCTTGAAACGATCCTCAACATTTTGTGCGTCTGCAAAAGAGTCACAGAAGATTAGTGTTACATCTTGATAAAATACCTCCTGTTCCAAAATTGCTAACGCCACCAATAATTGAATTGGCTTGGTAACAACAAATGCAGCGTGTGTTTTTGATTTAACCATTAATGCCTGAGAAAATTAAAGTTGGGAGCACGTGACTGTTTTAACAGTCAAAAACCGATTGATTGAGGGTACAGCGGCACCAGCACACTCAAAACATGTAATGCCTTGGGGTTAGACCGCACGAAAATCGAATGAAGTAAGCGCGAGGTTAAATGTGGATCATACCTCATCATGTAAAATTTATAGCCAAGCTGACGCCTTATCGAGCTTATTTGGGCCATTTTTAACACATGACGCACTTATTAAACCCAGCTTTTGGCATCTTACAATAACTTAATGAGGCCTGGACCCCTCAAGGTGCGCCGTCATTCTCTGAAAAAGTTGGCACTACTTCGATTTGGCATTTGCAGCGATTAATTCTTCTGGCCTCCCCACATCCATCCATAACTCATGCATTGGATATGCCACAGTTCGTTTGGCTTTGGCTTGTAGCCTCTCAAAGAGAGTCGGCATATCGCATGAGGTTGCTTCTGATAACTCATTCAAGGCGTCTGGTGACAAAACATAAACTCCCGCGTTGATGTGGCTGCGCATTATAGGTTTTTCCTCAAAGCCAACTATATCTAAATCCTTAATCTGCACAACGCCAAAAGGATGTTGCCATTCATGAGGGCGCACAGACATAGTCGCAGTCGCCTCATGCCGCATATGAAAATCAAGTAATGCTCCATAGCGAATATCAGTCATAACATCACCGTTGGTCACCACAAAAGGTTCGTCGGGAACCGGATTGAGCAATTCCAGAGCACCCGCGGTGCCCAACGGTGACGGTTCGCGAAGGTAATCTATCCGCACGCCTAGCCGCTCACCATTACCAAAGTAGTCTTCGATCACTTGACCAAGATAATGGATGGCCAGTACAAAACTGTTAAAGCCTTCAGACTTGGCTTTCTCAATGATATGCTCCAGCATGGGTTTTCCAGCGATTAGCAACATAGGTTTTGGGCAGTTTTCGGTATGCGGTCGAAGTCGCATACCCATCCCCCCAGCCATAATAACCATTAGATTGGTCCGTGCTGCCGGCACGAGTGGCGTAACAATTTCATCCCATAGGTGTAAGCCTAAAACTTTCTCATTAACATCAACTATAGGAATTTGCTGAATCTTATTCGCAACCATTAATTGCATAATCATGTCGCGACCCATATTGGGTGGCACTACCAATACATCGCGGTGAATAATGCTAGTTATCGGGCTGTTTAAATCCAACCCTTTTAGTAAGCCTCGCCTGATATCACCGTCCGTGATGGTGCCCAATAACTTTCCATTCTGAGATAATACTAAAGCAATTTTTGCGTGCGAATCATTAAGATCAGAAATCGCATCCGCAATAGTCGCGCTCTCTAGCAAGGAGGTTTTTATCATCATGTTTTTAAGTAATCCAAAAATTATATTAACAAAGCGATAGAGGCATATCGTGAATTAAGTTCACCCTGGTTTGCGAGCGCAAACATAAATATTGTCAGACTGCTCTGTAGCCTCTAAATAACCATTCCATAACTGATCTGCAACATGATCAATACCGTGCATCCGGGAATTACCGTTCGGTTTACGCTCCTTCAACCAGAGGAGTACGTTCGCCATGCCATACGTTTGCACATAACGCTCAGATACAACATCTAACCCTGCGAGTTCGACACACTGGCGCAAGCTTTGACGGTCAAAATACCACCTGTGAGCAGTGCGATAATAGAATCTCGGAAACTCGTCCGGCAGTAATTTCAGCAACACATCATTTCGGTTTGGCGTCGCGATTATAAGTACTCCGCCAGGTTTTAGCAGTGCACCAATCTCCGCCAAAAAAGCGCGCGGGTTTAATACATGTTCAATCACTTGAAATGTAACCGCTATATCAACGCCTTCCGGGTATACGTTCAACGCATCAGCAGCGTAACTGAATACGTCATACCCGCGCTCGCGCAGAGAACTGTGATATCTCTCGGTTGGCTCGACAGCAATTATCTTCTCTGCCAAACCCTCAACATGGCTTACAAAACTACCTGCACCACAACCGATATCGGCAATCACTTTACCTCTAAAATCTATGGGCCAAAACGCCGAAAGATTATGAATCTGAGTGGGATCAGCGTTCGAGAAAAAATCCGCTACTTCCAATCCCTGTGCCAGGGTGGTGCGATATTCGTCACTTTCATAAGCAGCACTCGAAATACTTACCTCTTCATCAAGCCGATCGACACCGCAGCCACCACAACGTAATACTTTACCATGATCGGTTTCTGTGCCGAAGGAACCCGTTCTAACAGGACCTTCATAAATAATCGTGCTCCAATCATCAGTTCCACAAATTTCGCAAGGTAAGTACATATTCTCTATCCTATTTAATTGTTAAAATGTCACCACGCGGTGTAACCGCCATCAATATTAAAATTCTGCCCCGTGCAATAGCGAGATGAGTCACTCAGAAGATAGATTAGAATTCCGGTAATTTCATCCTTATTCGCCATACGCCCCATTGGCGTGCGGTTTCCGTAAGCAGTTGTAAAAGATTCGTTATGATCGTTAAAGACTCCTCCGGGTGAGACACTATTAACTCGTACACCATCCTTACCCCACCATGTGGCAAGCCAACGGGTAAGCCCAATGATTCCTGCCTTTGATGCAGAATAGGCTGGAAATGATTGAAAAGATTGCCCATCATAAATACGATGATCGGGCCCCACGACACCGTAAAGACTGGCGATACTGATTAGACTGCCGCCACCACCTTCCTTTAATACCTTACCGGCCTCTCGTGCGAACAAAAATCCTCCCGTCAAATTAATGTCAATCGCCTTTTGCCAAAGTTCAAGTGGGTATTCTTCAAAAGCATGAAATGGATTACCGATTGCTTCGAGGCCCTCACTGGTGATCGCCGCGTTAAAGATCGCGCCGTCCAAGCCATTATATCGCTTCGAAGCGCTGGCGATACCTTCAACCATTGAAGCCTCATTGGCAGCATCAATCTCTAATCCATAAATACCCAGAGATTTCGCATCCTCAAGTACAGTACTGCCAGGTCGGTCAGCAATGATAAGCTGAGCATCATGTTCGACTAGAATGCGAGTATGGGCACGTCCCAGTACGCCACAAGCACCCAAGAGTAACACCCGCTTTCCTTTTATATCATTGCTTAAGCTCATGTCATAGTCCAAGTTTTCGTTTCATGAGGTATTCAACAAGCAAAAAGTCAAAGTCTGAATCTACATCGAGACTCTTTTCGCTGCCAATGTCGTAACCTTCTGTATGGCCATCAAGTAGATAGGAGGCAGTGCGTATATACTCTGGCGAGAATACATAAATGCTAGCCACATGCTCATATACTGGTGGTGCATCTTGCCGTCGCACAATGGTCGATGGTAGATTCTTGCATATTTTTAATGCCCCAGACCCATCAGTTTCTAGTAAGTTAAAATATGGGTTTTTACGCGCTTCGCAAACGGTAAAGACACCATCCACACCATTTTTTCTAAGGTCTCTGAATTTGGAGATGCAAGCTGAAATGTCATTAATATCCCGCAAGGGACTGGTGCAATCAAGGTCAAGATAAAACTCATATTCTTCATTATAATGCTCTTCACACGACAGTAATGCATGTTTAAAAACATCGAATTTGCCGGCCTCCGAGGTAGACAAATAGTCTGGTCGAACGAACGGTGTTTCTGCCCCAGCCGCCCGTGCAACTTTCGCAATCGCCTCCGAATCAGTCGAAACCACTACCCGATCAATTCCTGGCATAGCTAGCGCCTGTTCGATAGACCATACGATCATCGGTTTATCAAGTAGCGGGCGAATGTTTTTACCAGGTAGCCCACGGCTGCCGCCACGAGCCGAGATTACACATAGAGTCTTCATAGTTGTTTTCCTAAAATTTTATCGTTTTCTCAAGCGAGCTAGATTTTCGAGCACCAAGGGCCACCTCTAACGCTGCTACACCATCTTCAAAGTTACAAAGCGGAGACAGCTTAGGGTCGTCCATTCGTTTTAGCCAATGCAACATATGCGTGTGGAAAAGATCATTGCGCTTAAAGTTTTCAGGCACGCAATTAGCGATAATCTCGCCCTCCGCTGACTGCTGACGCAGCTTACCATCCGCGTTTGACCAGCGGAAAAGTGCATCGCTGGTCATAACCTCGGCCTCGCAACGATAAACCGAACTCGCCATATCAAGTTGTATGTGTCCAGTGACACCATTCTTATGGGTCAGTAGCAAGTTGGTGACATCATCACCTTGTATATTCAGTGGACCAAGTTTTGTCAGCACCGCGTGTACCCCTGCGGCGGGCCCAAAGAGCCATAGGGCAATATCTATTTGATGGATCAGATCGAATAATGCTCCTCCACCCCGCGCTGAATTTGCGCTATAGCCTTGCTGATAGTCCTGGTCAGGCCTCCAAGCATCAAGACGATGCCCCATTGCAAGTCTGTACGTCAGAAGCCCTTCGTGCGCTGACTTTCTTAACTGAAGCTCCAATGCAATTAAATTTGGGTGCGCACGAAGCTGAAATCCAACTTCTACAATCTTGCCATTAGCAAGACGGCGCAGATCCGCAATCCCAACCCAATCGTGTGATATCGGTTTTTCAATAAACAAAGCCCGTCCAGCTTTGAGTGCTTCCGTTGCTATCGCCACATGCTGATCTGTCGCAGTCGCAACCACCACTCCTTCGACCCTCGCGATTGCATCTGAAAGGTCAGTGAACGTCTTCACCGGAAAATCTCGGGTGATGTCGGTCAAAAGTTCACTTCGGGCACGCCATACAGACACCTCTGCGCCGAGTTGCAAGAGGTTCTCTATATGACGCCTACCGATCGAGCCGGCACCACAAACGAGCACACGCTTGCCTCTAGCATCAAAATTTATAAGTTTCATAGTTTGATCTTATTTCATGCCAAATTTCAAGCCACTACCTAGCTTGTAATTTAGTCCACGGTGTTGCGAAGTTATCATGGTCGATGCTCGCGCTTCCTTGTTTTGACAGTTTTAAGCGTTTGGTAATCTGCTTATCGATACCAACCATCTTTGGCCTCGCCCTTGAGCATCATTTTTTTGCGTATGAGCGCTTGGTCCAACGGTACGCCGGCTAACACCTTACTAATTTTCTTTCCTGCGTCACCAAGATAGTATGGGTTGGTAGTAGTGCGGGCCGAATCTATGAAAGCCTCATCGTGCAAGCAGCGATTTACAGCAGCTACTATTTGGCCAGCATCATAATCAGTGTCGATGACGTTATCCCCTCTCAGCCGGCCTTCTTGGCGCGAGCCAATATTGACAGTCGGACAACCAAATGCAGGAGTCTCTTTAACGCCTGAAGACGAGTTGCCGACGCAGGCGACTCGGTTCAGCGGATCACGTGCCAAGGCGAGGACGCCGTGATAAAGGTGTCGGCCAAGGGACTGGTGGACCTGAACGCCCGCATGGCCTTCACGTCCCACTTCATTCAACGCTTCGATGATGGCACTCCCACCTGCATCGTTGTTTGGATAAGTAAGCAGAACTTGGACCCCCTGCGCCGCAAGTTGCTTCATGGCTTCTAGCGAAGGCAGCACCTGATCGGCGGCGACCGAAAACTCGGTCGTTATCGAATGTTGAGTGAAAAGAACGATAGGTTTCTTCAAATCTAGACTCAGACGCTCACGGCACTCATCGGCAGAAGCGAAGCGGCCTTCCGAGATCAAGTCGATCGCGGGAAACCCTACTGTGTGAACACGCCAAGCCTCCTCTCCCATGGCGAGGATGCGATTAGTGGCTTGCTCGTTGGTCGTGAAGTGTAGATGCGCCAGCTTCGTCATCGCGTGGCGCACTGAGTCGTCCAACGCGCCACCTTCGGTAAGATCACCACCTTCAATATGTGCTGTCGGGATGTTCATCTGGCTAGCCGCAATAACCGCCGCGAAGCCTTCAAAACGGTCCGCATAAACCACCACGATGTCAGGCCGGAGTGCCTCAAGCGCGCTGCTTATTGCCGTCACTCCCGAACCGATGGCCTGAGCCGTCGCGATGCGGGAGTCACCTTTCATCTCGATTTTCACCTCAACGTCAATATGGAAGCCATCATTGCGAATTTCATCAAGTGTGCGACCAAAGTTATCATCGAGATGGGCGCCTGAGACAATCAATTGATACTCGAGGTTGGGATGCTCGTTGATTGCCTTGAGCATTGGGTATTGCAGCCCGTACTCGGCACGGTTACCAGTGAATACAGCTATTTTGCGTTTATTAGCAGTCAAGACTTGCTCCTTTAAAAAAGTAATTTCCGAGAGAGATCGTAGGGGAGGGTTCTGGCGACCATGAGAGTCTGCTTTGCGTTTCAGTGATGTCTAAAATGTTTACCGAACGGCGTCCTGTCGGCTGTGTAACGACGATCTCGCGGCCCTGCTGGCCAACTCGTCTTAGCGCCAACAGAGTAACTTCCCTAATCGATAGTCCGATGCCGGAACCGATATTTAGAATGCCGGGACATGGCGTATCTAACAGGAGTAGGATGGCGTCTACAACAGCACTTACGCTCAAAAAATCGCGCACTGGCGAGTCGTCACGCACTTTAATGGCTCCAGAATGTGGCAACTGCCTCTCAATGTCGCTAATGACATTGAGAGGAGACATTCCGGGTCCGAACAGGTTCGCAAGACGCAACACTGTGCCGCCAGAATCCAGCACGAGCAATTCGTTACGAACCTTACAGCGACTGTAAAGATCAGTGGGTGTTACCAACGTATTAGTGCAAAAAGGAGTTTCGCTTCCGTCACCATAAACAACACTCGATGACGCGTAAATTAGAGTGTCAGTGCGTTTAGAAAGCATACTAACCACTGCAGCTGACTGATCAAGATAGGCCTCTCCTAGCGAATTGACCGTAGCACGATCTGGCTCCTCGGCGAGGTGTATGATGACATCGCCAGCTGGGGTATCCCGGTAGTCAGCAACTCGGTGAAAACCAAGCTCACCTCGACGCGATACCGCGGTGCAGGACAACCCAAGGTGGTTTATTCGCGCCGTTAGGGCACGACCTAGGAATCCGCTTGCGCCTGTGATAACAATGCTGCCCATATCAGTTGTTCCAGCCCACATCGGCCACTGAGAGATGGGTATCGGTATCGAGATCACGCAGTGCTCGCTTACCGATCACTTCTTCGTAGCGCTCCGCGAGCAGCTCGCCTGTCCCCGGGCGTTTGACCCAAATATTTTCCCGGGTAAAAATATCACCAGCGACAACCTGAGTGATGGTGACGACGGAGGCAAATGCAAAGTCCATCGTCACCTGCTCCTCAGCAGCTGGACCCTTTTCGCCACCCAACTCCGAATGCAATATTCGAGTACCGTCTACCAATTGACGGCAGACGTCAACATCCATTGAGCAGACAATATCAGGTCCTGGACGACCCATATGATCAGTGAAGTGCCGCTCCAACACACAAGCACCAAGCGCCACAGCGCCAAAACATGCAAGATTGTCAGTTGTGTGATCAGATAGTCCAATGAGTGCATTTGGAAACGCTTTTCCAATCTGCACCATGGCCCCTAGGCGCACCAAGTGTGGAGGAGTGGGATATAAGTTTGTGGTGTGCAATAGCACGTAGGGCACACTTGCTGCTTCGAAGATGTTGACAGCCTTTGCGATACTCTCAATAGTGTTCATCCCGGTGCTCAAAATAATTGGTTTACCAAAGGCAGCCACATATTTTAGCAGCGGGTAATTGTTGCACTCTCCTGAACCGATCTTATATGCCTTCACTTTCATACGCTCGAGTCGGTCCGCGGCAGCCCGCGAGAATGGCGTACTAAGGAACATCATGTTCTTGGATTCGACGTAGGACTTGAGTTCAAATTCATCGGCTTCCGATAAGGCGCAGCGCGCCATGATCTGGTAGATCGATTCACTTGTATTGCCTGGAATCACTTTCTTTGCCAGGTGGCTCATCTCGTCATCTATTACATGGGTTTGATGTTTTACCACCTCCACACCGGCTCGCGCCGCAGCGTCGACCAACTCAAAGGCGGTCTTTAGACTTCCTTCGTGATTTATGCCAATCTCGGCAATTACTAGAGGCGCATATTGCGGACCAATGAGGCGACCGCCTAAGTCAATTTGATGCATAGATTTCCCTTTTTGTGGGGCTGTCGAGTGACCGATCAGGCTAAATGTTTTAGATGCTGGCTTTGTACCCAGCCATTTGGTCGTACAAATCACAGTGACGGAGTTGCTCATCAATTGAACAAAACAAGCGATCATCACGGTCAAGAAAAGCCTTTGTCTGCATGAACAAACCGGGCTTGTATGCTTTATCCAGCTGGTCGTCGAGTGGAACACTCTCCACTTTCACCGATCCCAACTGTGTCACCTGAAGCTGTTCCATTGGCCGGAAAACAAACCGATGCTTGCGTGTGAGTACCTCTACACCCCAACGGCCGGGTGCCTCCCAATCAGCATGGTAACTAAAGAACACGTCTTGCTCGGTAATCCCAGATCCGCAGAAACGCGCAGCGGACGGATGCCAATCGAGCGAACCACCATGCCAAAAATGCCAATCTTTAGGAAAACCACACAGATGAAATGCCAAATCAACAACATGGGTGGAGTTAGCCAGAAACCACGCTTCCTTGACTCCGGCACCTGTCGTCATTGGTGCAATGATATGAGACCACTCAGTAAACTCGAAGTTGCAACTGGTGGCACCGCCATCTTCTGTTATCAAGGTTCTCGCCAACGCGGTAGCGGCATAGAATCGCCGGTTATAGGCAACCAATACCTCGGCGTTATATTTGATAGCCTCTTCCGCAAGCGCTTGGATTTGAAGCGTGTTCAAGCCACCTGGTTTTTCAAGCAGTATGCGCCGCGTGCCAGCTTGAATTAGTTGCTGCGCTGTGTGAGCCAACGATTCAACGCCAACCGCAATGAGCGCGCAATCGGGGGCCGCGTGTGCACGGAGAGCCTTCTCTAGCCCACCTGCTTGCACTGGCTTACCCGTGATGGCTTCAAACGACTTAGCCGTACCAATACCACGGCCAATCACTTCAAAGTCCACACCTTGCGCGACCAGTACTTTACAATAATCCTGCGCCATTACACCAGCGCCGATAAGCCATGTTTTCATAATTAAGTAATTGGTAGTTTTGTATCTACCCTATTTTGAGATTGATTCCAATGAGTGATCAGCGCGTTTAAAAATGGACGATGCAATACTACGGCCTGATCAAGCGTTGGCAATTCACAACCGCCAGTATTTAGAATGGTTTCCACTAACCTTGCCGTCATTTCACTCTGATATTCCAATCTTCCAGAGAAAGATTGCCCATCAGGCGCTATTGCCTCACCATTACCTTCGTTTATCTGCCACAGGCCTTCGCTTGTCTTCACCTCAATGGCCATATTTTCGTCAGCCTCCATGCATTTAAGCGTTACCCATTTCCCCCCTGAAAACTGTGCTCTTAATATTCCGTTGACCTCAAAAAAACCAGCACGTTTGCTTGTATGCCAATTGCAGTTTAGTCCGCTAGCATCGATAGAAACGAGCGCTTCCTTTAATAAATAAGCCCCAAGATCGAGCAAATGAACACTATTGCAAGCCAATCCCCAGTTGCCTCCATATATGTGGACTTCGGTCGGGTTTTGGGGTGAAATCCTGCCCGCTAACTCCTGATACCATGGCATCGTACGTCGCGGTATATTGACCCAAGCTGCTTCGGATCCTGCTGTGGACTTCATCAGCCGATCCAAGTCGTTCTGTGACTGTGCCAGAACCTTTTCTAGCACCCAGAAGCGAACTTTACTGCGTGATGCAATCGCCTCAACCACACCCGCCCGAACGTTAGCGTTTGTCGCAACAATAGCAAGGTCCACTGTCTTGGGCAAGGTCGCCATCGAATTAATAAGCTGAAGGCTGTGCTTACTTTCCGTGCCGCCCGCCTCTCTCCAGCGCTCATCCGCCAGGGCTAACGATGCACTGGAAGGATCGGACACCCAAATACTAAGTGGCGAGGAGCACTTCACAAGACCCTGCAGGTAGCGTGAGCCTAACTGGCCGGCCCCAGAGATGAGAACGGTATTTGACATCATTCAGATTGATCCCTTCGGGCTTTGTAGAAGTCGGCTATTAACTTTTCCATAGCTGACAGATCAGTAACGAGTTCGTCGTTAAAAAGAAAAGGGAGGGGTGTCTTCGTTGCCTTGAGATCAACAAGATTGCCAAAGTTGCCTGTGGCAGGCACTACAGGTCTTAGACGACTCCTAAGCCGAATCAAATGGCCAACCCATATCTTGGGCATCCACTCCTTTAAAGTATTTACGACAAACTGTCGGCACTTCTGACGAAATGAAGAATTGCTAGGATATTTTTGCTCCCGTAAAAAAATCTCAAAAGCGTTAATGACTAAAGCCTCAGCGTTGGCACGATCGATGTGTTGCGCGCTGATCAGCTCATCACCAAGCTTAGTAACGAAGTTCGCTCGTTCAGTTTTGAATTTATTAGACGCCCACCAATCCTCTGTAGGCAGTCTTTTAACATCAACAGTTTCAGCTGGTGGATTTTCGTCCGACCGCATCCAATAAACATCATCAACAGATGCCAGCTTACCCCAAATATAAGTAGTCAAAGCATGCTCAAGCTCTATAACATGACCGGAAGAACATCTTTGCACGTTCCCCCACGATCTGCGCCAAACAGGGGATCTAGTAACGGCGTAACAAGTCGCTGCATTGTAGTTCTTAACCGATGCATTTAATCTGTCCTGAACATTATCATGCCTAACTTCATATCTATAAGTGTCATAACCGGCACCATAGTTACATTGTGACCCATTATTTGAAAGATAGTAATGAAGCGACTGTCCTATACATGCGACTATATCTTGATCTTGCTCCAGTAAAGCAATTGCACTGCACACCCCGGAGGCTAACAGAAACTCATCGTCACCACACAGTACGGCATAGGGTGTTTTAATAAGTGTTGCAGCATGTTTGAGTCTATCAACTATTACTGTAGCTGAATGCACATAAGTAACATCACCAAGACCAGTTATGGCCTGGTACAAAGTATTAGCCAGTGGTTTTGGCGAGCCATCCATAATCACGACTGATGCACCACTTCCATGCCAATTAGCACATTGCCTAATAATAAAGTCTTGCCGACAATAGCTAGGGATTACTATGGTCAACTTAGATAAGTTCGGATGGTTTGGTTTTTTTCTACCAATGTTTTCTTGTAGAAACGACAGTAAGTTATTAGTCATAATTTTCCAAGTTGGAGATGGAGCAGAGTTCTCATCCCCTAATTATTAACATAAATCAAAAGTAGAAAACTTCTCGGTTATAGCGGTTGCCGAGGTGAAACGACCAGATGCCTGCGCAGAGAGTCCATTAGCGAACCTAGTTTAAAGTGCAGCCCCAAATGAAGCTTATACTCCGGCTGGGACATGGAGAGCTAACCCCTAAACTACCAGCAACAACCTCTTATAAGGACGTCTCTCTCGGATCCGCAAGGAATGCCTAGCCCACAGCACTGAGATCGTAGCCGCCATCTCTCATGTAACCCTGGCCATTTTGCGGAAGCTAGGGCTACGATCAAGTAGTTGTTCGTATGTGCCTGTAGCCACCACCCGTCCGTGCTCTAGCTCCACTATAATGTCGCAGCGCTGCACAGTGGTGAGCCGGTGGGCAATGAGGAGGACAGTGAGGTCGCGATTAAGCCCATCAATGGTATCCATTACCAACTGTTCGGTGGCGTTGTCCAGGGCGCTGGTGGCTTCGTCGAACACCAGCACGCTGGCCTCCTTGTAAAGTGCGCGGGCAATTCCGATGCGCTGGCGCTGGCCCCCACTAAGACGAATACCCTGCTCTCCCACGAAAGCGTTGTAGCCCTCTGGTCGGCCTTCAATAAAGTCAGCAATTTGTGCCTCACGTGCCGCCTGCTGCACCCGATCAAGATCGATAGCTTCGAATGGCACACCGAAAGCGATGTTCTCGGCCAAAGTGGTGTCGGCCAGGTAGATGCTCTGCGGGACGTGGGCGATGGTTTGCTGCCATGCTCTGACGCGGTTACCGCTGATGGGCTGACCATCTACCAGAAGTTCGCCCTCGGTGGGTTCTAGCAACCCCATCAACAGGTCAAGCGTAGTGCTCTTGCCGCTACCGGTACTGCCAACAAAGCCAACCCTGGCACCACTAGGAATAGTCAGATTGAGCCCATCTAGCACCCAAGGACCGTCGCTGGTGTAGCGGAACCGCACAGCATCGAAGCGGATGCTGCTCTGAATGATTAGCGGCGCGGGAGAGGGTTGCAGTTGCTCCACTGGCAGGGGCTGATCAAGCAGATCGATAATATCCGCTAGTGAGGCATGATTACCAGCGATGCTCGCCCAAGCGGCATACATCTGTTGTAAAGCAGGCAACAGACGTTGCGCACCGAGTGCAATGGCGCCGAGTACTGGCAAGGCCGTGGTTATACCTCCGACACTTTGGCTGAGGCCATAGGACAATATGGCAATCAGCACAATTCCCAGCGCTTCCATAGAGGGGCGTGGACTTCCAGCAATAAAGACATTGTTGCCCTGCGCTCGCCGCAATGGGTGGTCCGCCTGGCGGTAGATGTCACAGTAAAGTGGCTGCGTCCCGTCCAGCAACACATCCCGAATACCACCCAAACCTTCTTGCAGGGCCTTAACCACTTGAGTTTGTTCGTAGGCGATACGCTCGCTGTTGCTAAGAAGCCGTCGACGAGACGTCCAGGTGATCAACGCGTAACTGACACCAAAACAGACAGCCGTCACGGAGGCCACCAAAGGATCAATAGCGATCAAGGCTAGCACGATGGCTATTA
>Ga0114997_10000578_pt1 | contig 30215 bp, 18 predicted proteins | sample ArcticOcean_MG_C_2_FD_87045 | JGI IMG/M metagenome (GOLD analysis project Ga0114997, IMG submission 87045) | Marine microbial communities from western Arctic Ocean - ArcticOcean_MG_CB4_136 | ecosystem: Environmental > Aquatic > Marine > Oceanic | place: Arctic Ocean: Canada Basin | collected... | reverse complement strand
CAAAAGGAACAGCAGTACGAAAGATACGAAAGAGAGAAGAACGAGATCGCCGAGAGAGAATACTCGAAATATAGAAGGGAGGTGGAACGGGCGGTATCCGAAGCACGAGCAAAAGCCAAAGAAGAGTTCAACGAAAAGATAGAACGGTTCGAGCGAGAAACGAGATCGAAAGAACGCGAAGTTCGAAAAGAAATTCGATTGTTGGAAATCGAGTGCGAGAAAATGGTGGAAGCGCGAGTGAAAGAGGCGGTGAAAACGATCGCGCGCTCCGTCGAGGAAACTTTCGATATGACAGCAAACACTGGATTAGGTTTTACGAAAGCTTTGGACGAGCAGAAAAAGAAAATAGATGCTTTGGGTATGAAGTGCGCGGCGATGGTTGAAAAAGCCAAAATAAAGCTGGAGAAAATCGCGGTGAAAAGAGAAGAGGCGTTGAGAGAACTCGCGAATGCGATTGAAATGACGAGCGAGAAAAGACGAGAGTTTGAAAAATACGAAGAGAGAATGCATCAACGCGAGTTCCATGCTCATCACCATCATCGCACACGGGCATATCAAACTTCTGAACAAGAAGAAGAAGAAGAGTACGACGATCCGTTTTCGCCGGAATCGAAAAGTTACGTCTCCAGAGGAGATGATGAAGATTTCGATTACAACTGCTTAGATCCATTCGGAGACGCCTCCAACCGAAACGTAACATCGAATCAACATCATCATAACCGTCACGATGAAAACGACGAAGTGCACACGTTGATGCGGCAGGTAAAGCTCCTACGAAGAGAACTCGAAGGTTTGGCCAAAACTAGAAAAGACGAAAGCAGCGCTTTGAAGCAAAAAATACTGAGAACAGCGGAGAGAAAGAGAGAGAAAAAGAAGGAAAAGAAAGAGATCCTGACCTCCGTGCGCTCGCGTTTAGATTCGCTCATGCTGATGAATTAGACATGTATGTTAAAAAATTTGCTCAAATTTTAGCTTCGTGATGATGTCGCTGGAGCAACTCCTCTCTTTTTGTATAAAACGCGAGCGAGCGAGCGAGCGAGCGAGAGTTTAGTCTCTCTCTCACTTCGCTCTCTCTCCCCCCCTCTTTCTATGACGATATAATGACGCGTTGCACGTATTATTAAATGTCAGAAATCTTTTTCAACAAATCGTCCACGGTTTGTTCCAACTCCTTTCTCGATTCCTTGAACAAAACGTATCTGTACACGAACCAGGCGGAGTATCCCAAACCGACCAACTCCATGACTTTCGGCAACAACGGGATGGCGTTGATTGCTCCGACGACGGTGGAGGACAACCACAACGCGACCGTCGCACCAGCGACGTACGTGATCACTTGGCTTTTGTTTTCGGTGTCGTCCCACTTTTCCGAGACCTTTTTCACGAGTTCTTTCGTGTCAAACTTCTCCGCGCGAACGATTAAAGAGCGAGAGGCGGATCGTTGTTGATTCTGTTCAGAAGAAGAAGAAGAAGAAGAAGAAGGTGAGTATGATGGTGGCGCATGAAAAAAAAATACCACCACGCGTCGTTGAAGCGGTGATACCCAAACCGAGATCTGCGCGTTCCAAGAAGGGTAAAATAAAGGAGTGCACACCCTCGCGCCGGGCGCGCGCGGACCAGATTTAGGGGAAAATATCTCATCTCTTTCAAATTCAAAAAGAGATGAGAAAGATCACGATACAATTTCACACTCACCTTCTTCATCATCGGCGCGGCGGCAATCTTCGCCGTGTGACCTCGTTGGAAAGGGGATGAGACAGAGGAGGATCTTCTCGTCGCACCCATCGTCATCTTTTGGGAGATCGGTTGGAAAGTAGCAGTAGTAATCGTAGACATTTTCGGTAAAAGTGTTGTTTATATTCTGACGACGTTTCATTTGGCATTTTTCCTTCTTTGCCACCATGCAAATCTGCCTCTTTGATTTCAGTTAAAAATTGGCCAAACAAACTGTTTGTAAACTCTCTCTCTTTTTTAACTTCCTCAAGAAAAAACTTCTTTGTCCGCCTGCGAAGAGTTTTGAAAGAGATGATGGAAGAGTCTCTCGGTCCTCCTCCTCCTCCTCCTTCTTCTTCAGAGAAAGAAGAGGAGCGCGATGGAACGACGGAAAAGGCGGTGAGAGTTTGTATGCGAGAAGAAGAAGAAGAAGAAGAAGAAGTGGAAAACGGAGATGACAAAAGTGAAAAAAATTGGCTCGAGAAAGCGAAAGACGGATGGCGCGCGATGCGAGAGAAGAAGCGAGAGAAGCGAGAGGAGATTGAGGAAATGATCGCAGATTTAAGTGGCATCAGCGCAAAGGAAAAGGAGGAGGAGGAGGAAGAGGAAGATGAAGATGAAGACGAAAAAGAAAACGATTGTGGCGTTTCGATGATGGTGTCGATGATGAATGCTGAGAATAATAATAGTAATAGCAATAAAAAGAGAGTCAAACTGCGAACGCAAACGGCGGCGTACAAAGTGACGAGGAAAATCAGATCAGCGACGGAGCGAATACGAATGATTGGATCACTTTGCGAGAAATGGGAGAGAAGATTGTTGTTAGTAGTCGTCGGCGCTGGCGATAAAAAGAGCGAGAACGACAACGCTGGAAACAAAACAGTTGAGCTGGAGGAGTTGGAAGACTTGTGCGTATCTTTGGTGTCGATATTGAACGAAAGCGTGGGAAAGCTGCGAGCATACGTGAAGAAGAGCAGAGAGAAAGTGTTACCAAGCGGAAGCGTGGGAAAGAAAGAAGATGAATTAGAAAAAGTGGAGCAAAAGGAGGCCAAAGAGCAGTTACGCGAGAAGGCGGGTTTCAAAATCATAGCGCGCTGCCTGGAGCGTTCGGAAACTTTGGAGAAGCGTGTGATACAGTCCATGGCAAAATTAAATGCGAAAAATAAAGAGCTCGTGCGCGTGGGAGGCGACGACTCGCGAATTCCATCGAGTGAAATCAAATCGAAGGCTGCGTTGGTCGTGGATGCGTTTACGCTTTACCTCAAAAGCGAAGAGCAACATTTGAAGAACGAGAACGAACGCGCGGCGAGGCTAAAAAGAGAACAGACGGCGGCAACGAAAAAAAAAGAGAACAAAACGAAAGAAGATCCAACGCCTGTGAACGTATCCAGCCTCGATGCTTCGACTGAAGTGTTCAAGTGCTTGAAGTGCGATTTAGCGTTCCAATCGTTCGCCTCACGCAACACGCACATGGAAGTCAAGCACTTCGACGGGGCGAAAATGTTCTTCTGCAATAAGTGCGATGGCACGTATACGAGTAGAACTTCTCTCCACAGGCACGTAAACAAACACCACTCGCAAAAGTGGGCGTGTAGATCGTGCAACCCGATTCGTTGCTTCAAATCTAGGTACGATTTGAGGAAACACGAAGAAAGTAAGCACTACGAAGAAATGAAGAAAAGAAGACGCGAGTTGGGAGAAGAAGAAGAAGAGGGAGACGACGATACGACTCCAAAGAAAAGTTCAAAAGATAAGAAAACAGCAAAGAAGAGCAAAAGAGAGACGCTCGACGAAACGTTCTATACGTTTGTGAACGGGTTCTTCTTAGAAAGTAGCGACGAGGACGAGGACGAATAGAAAATAGAAGCAGATGAGAGAGAGAGAGACACACGCGCGAGCGAGCGCTCGCATTGTATTTTAAAGTTAGGAGAGCATTGTAAAATGCGGGTACTATTAACAAAGTTTTTTTTTCAGAGTTTAAAGTGCTTGTTGTACGGCTCCACGAATTGAAAGTCGCATATGATCGATCTGCCCGCAAACCACCGATTGTTCAAGCCAAACTGAGCTTTCTTTGCCGCTTCGACGTCGTCGAATTTCAAATAGCAAAAACCGTACGGGTTCTCTTTATCAACGTGCGCGTGCACGCACTCCCCGTATTTCGAGACTTCACCTTTCACGTCTTCTTCGATGTCTAACCACCACTCCTCGTCTGTCTCTTCCGCGGGGTCGAACAAGTTCTTTAACAACACGCACTTCGTGGGGATTGGAGATGATGAACCGAAAAAGCCTTGCGTCATCATGATCAACTCTCTCTTCTCTTCCTCTTTGGTTTTGATTTTTACCGCGTTGTGCGTCAAGGTCGCCGTCGGGATAGCACCAATAGTTGTCGCGTCGCCGCCGGCTAATTTCTGCATAAGTTCGGCTCTTTTTGCTGCATCCAACTTCGCATACGTCGCGGTATCGTCCATTTGCCCACCCACGCGATCGTCATCGTCCTCCTCGCCGCCGTCGCCGCCGCCGACGTCGCCACCGCCGCTTCTATCGTTGTTTCTATTTTTGTTATCATTCTTCGCACCACCTTGTCCTGCCGCGACGGATATTTTCAAAGCCTGTCCAACGAGCTCTAACCCATTTAATTGCGAGACGGCGAGCATGGCGTGCGACCACTCGCGATATTGCACGATTCCGTGTCCATTCGATTGCCCGTTTCCATCTCTGGAAATTTCAATCGCGTCCAACGCGCCAAACGGTTCAAACACCGCTTTTACGTCTTCTTCGGCTAACCCTTCGTGTAAACCGGCAACAAAAAGCGCACACGGTCCACTCTGTTGCGTTCCATCGCCATTTCCTCGTTTCCCTTTCCCTGTGACGCCTTTTGCCGCCTGCTCGGCTTCCCAAGCGATGTTTTTCTCAGCCTCGGAATGTTTCACCATTACTTTTTGTCCTCTCAACGTCTCCCCGGTCAGCTCCAACGCTTTCGGAATGGACGATTTATCTTGAAACTCGACGTACGCCATTCCTTTCGATATCGGCCTGTTTCTATCGTAAATAATTCGCACATCCGTGACCTCTCCGGCTTTCATGAAAAATTTGAAAATATCGCGTTCGTCGCTCTTCGTGCTCAAATTATACGCGAAACACGTCCGCGTATCTCTATCAATCTTCTCCAACGCGCGTTTCTCTTCCATAGCTCTTCTTTCTTCTTTCTTTCTCCTCCTGTTCGCTTCTCTTTCCGCGGACGTTTCTCGCGGTTTATTATTACTTCGATCTCTCGAGTCGTCGCGTTCACGGTCCCGACCTCTTCCGCTCCCGCCGCCTCGTCTGCCGTCATCGCGATAATCTCTCGAGCGCGACCGGTGTCTCTGCCTTTTCTCCCCTCGGCTCCCTCTTCCCCCACCACCACTACCGCGTTCGCGTTCTCGAGACCGATCTCGAGACGAACTTCTTCTTAGTCGTCGTTTCCCATCCTCCTCGCTTTCCCTTCCTCCTCGTCTCCCTCTCTTCTCGTCGCCATCGGTCTTTTTTCCTCCTCTCCCACTACCATCATCCTCATCGTCCCCGCTAAACTCTTGCTCGTTTATCGAAGACGTCGTTTTCTTCTCGTCCTCTCTGTCATCGTCTTCCTCCCCTTTTCTTCCATCGGCGCGTCCTTTCCTCCTCCTTTCTTCTTTTTTCTTCAAGCCTTTTCCGCCGCCGTCGTCGTCGTCTGAAATCGTTTTCGATGTTGATTTCATCACGAGATGATGATCATCATCAGGACCACCACCACCACGAGTAGACAGAGGAGGAGGATTTTTAGTGGTCGTAGTCGTTGCAGCGATAGGATGATTCGAAGGATCGTCCAATCGACGCTCTAACGCGTCCCAGGCTTCCTCGTCCGAGTTCTCCGAGTTCACGCCGCCACCCATTATGATGTTTGTGTGTTAATGAGTTATGTGCTTTTTTTGAGCAAATGAAGCAAAATGAAGCAAAATGAAGCAAAAAATGCACATTTTTGAGGAAAAAAATTCTCACTCTAAAAAGAGCACTTGAAGAACAGCTTTCAGAAAAGCAGCAGACAAAAGCCCACCAAGAAGAAGAAGAAGGATGATGATGATGCGAGAATAACAGAAAAATGAAACCCCCACGCGCGACTACTACTCCTACAAAAAGTGGTGGTTTTGGTGGTGGTAAAAGAGATGCATCGGAGGAGGACAGAGTGCGAATGGTACTGGAACGGATGATGATGATGGTTTTTTTAAAATCATCAAAATCAGTCCGTGGTGGGTATCGTTCTTCTTCTCAACTGTATTTTGTCGACGAGGATGATGATGAAAATGATGAAAATAAAGCGGGAAAGAAAAAGTGCGTCTGCGTTTGGAAACACTTGGACGAGGAAGAAGAGAGAGAAAGTACAGACGTCGTTTTTCGATGCGCGAAAGAAATCTCGGAAAGGTCCTTTGCCGCGTTAGACGTGTACCGGTTACATTTTCTTTGTTTCACTCAAAATCATCATCGTGTTTGTGATGATGAGGCGAAGGAAGAAGAAGAAGAAGAAAAGCGCGAGCGAAGAAGAGCATCAAACAGAAGAAGACAAAAAAGAAAAAGAAGAAGAAGAGCAGAGTTGGTCCTCGCAAAACTCTTGTTTAATAACGGAGACTACTTGTGCGCTTTGGTCGTTTTAAGTTTGAGAGTAGACGAAGAAGACGACATCGTATCGTCGACGTCCTCAGTAGAGGTTGAGGAGGATGACGATATCGAAGAAGAGACAAAAACGCTCGAGGGCAAGTGCGCGGAAGAGATTTCAAAGAAACGACGGGAGAAAAAGAAGCGCGAGAAATCCTTTGCTAATACGCATAAACAAGAACACGAGCAAGAAAATTTTGAACAGGATTCAGTAGATGTAACAACAACAACAACAACAACAACAACAACAACAACAACATCGCCGACGCGGACGCAGCAGAACGCAAACTTTTTTTACGACGATATTCCCGCCGTTCTCCTTCGAAATGGCGCGTACGAAACGTCCAAAGCAATTGGATTAGCACGTCTCGCGTCTACGTCCACTTCTACCGATCGAACGAACAACATCATTAACGATGAACAAATAGCCGCAGCAAACGCTTACAACGTCGCTTTAGCGTGTTTAGGTGCGAACAACGACCTCGAATCGGCGCTCGAATTGCTCTCTCGAAGCGACGTGCTTCGAACGTATCGTTTCGACCAAAACTATTGGTTGCGAGTTTCCTCCTGCATGCTTCAATGGCACGATAAAACCAAAAGCAAGAAGACGAGCGATGAAAACAGACGACTTTTGAAACTCGTATCTTCGTGTATACGCTCGGCAAAGTTTGTAAAAGAGTTACGCCAAAGAGGCTGGAACATATTTTTGATCATCCGTTCTCGCGGGCGGGATACTAATAAAGAAGAACAAGAAGAAGAACAAGAAGAACAAGAAAACGACGAAAATGATGATGATGAGAGCGTTTCTTATTCTTCTGCGCTCCTCGACGAGATCTGCGATAGGTTTAAAGTCGCCGCGTTAGAGTGCAAATCTGGTAGTACTATTATTAAGTAGTTTTTGGTCGATCAAAATTCCTCATTATTTTATTCAACACACAAGAAAAAGGAGAATTATTAGTAGTTTATAATAGTATTATTAAGATGGTGATGATGATGATGAATGCAGTATCATCATCATCACCATCACCATCATCTCGTCCCCGTCCTCGTTTTCGTCGCAAAACCAGCAGGAGAAATGGTCTGACGACCAGAGCGCAGTCCGAAGCGGACGCGAGCACCTCTTCTTCAACAAGCAGCAATTCCTCCAATTCGCAGACGACGACGACGGCGACGAATTTAGCAACAACAACAACTCCTTCTGCGTTGTCCAAAGACCAGTTCGTGAACCTTTTCCGCATGGCTTTACCGTACATCACCATGCACAAATCATCTGTGTTTGTGATTCACATCCCCGGAAACGTGATGAGAGATAAAAAGTCGAACGTGTTTAAATCAGTCATGCAAGATATCATAATCTTGAGAGAATTAGGGGTGAAGTTAGTGTTAGTGTTAGGTTCGGACTCGCAAATATCGGATTTGACTGCACTGAAAGGAGAGAAGCCAAAGTTTTCGGTGAGCAAGTTTGGAGCGACGAGAAGAATTACGGACGAGTTTTCGTTGGAAGCGGCGATGGAGGCGTGCGGGAGAAACAACATCGCGGTCCAGGCGCAGTTAACGAGAGGACCGGATGTGAGATTGACGAGGAAACACGGCGACCATTATTCGGATACCGGTGGGTTTAGTGGGGGTGGGAACAACAGTGGCGGCAGAAAAGAGAACATTAGAGATATCAAAAACAACGGACGAAACTTTACAGTCGCGACGAGCGGGAATTACGTGTACGCTCGAAGACGCGGAGTCGTCGATGGCGTCGATTACGGGTTAACCGGGGAAGTCGTGAAAATTGACAAGACGTCAATTTTGGAGACTTTAGAGCAAGGCGACGTGGTGCTACTCTCGAGTTTAGGCTTTAACGCCGCGGGGGAGGTTTTTAATTGCGTGTCGAGAGATATCGCAGTCGCTGCGGCCATAGAACTCAACGCGGATAAATTAATCGTTTTACCTGAAGACGGGTATTTACCTCGAGATGAAACGACAAACGGGAAAGTGAAGAGTTATTTCACGCTCTCGGATGCGAAGAAGTGGATGAAATTTTTTGCCAAAGGTACTGAATACGAAGATCTGGTGGAAAACCATCGCGCGTATGCGTGGTTGCGAAGTGGATACGCGAGTAACGGGTCATCGGATGTTCCCGGAAACGGCGGCGCGTCTACGAATACAAAGAACCCGTTTACATCGAGCGGGGAAAATATTCAAGTAAACTCGTGGATGCGCGCGCAAGAGATGGACTACGAGTGGCGCGTGCCGTCGTGCCCGATTGAAATGTGTGCGGCGACGTTTGCGTGCCATTGCGGCGTGAAGCGAGTTCACATGGTGGATCCGAACAAGAGCGGAAGTCTCTTGATGGAATTGTTCACGTCCGACGGCGAAGGAACCATGGTTGCTGGCGATCGATACGAAGGCACGAGAAAAGCTACAATTTACGACTGCATTGGCATTCACGACATGTTACAACCTTTGGCGGATGCTGGCATTGTCGTTTATCGCACGGAAGAAGAATTGAGACGTTCGGTGATGAACGAAAGAGTTTCCTTCTTTGTGACCGAACGCGACGGCAACATCATCGCGTGCGCGTCCTTAACGGAATACGAAAACGGGAAAAGTTACGAAGTTGGTTCCTTTGCCGTCGCGAGAGAATACAGACGAGAAGGCAGAGGCGATGCTTTGTTATCGTATTTGGAAGAGCACGCCGCGGAGAAAGGGTGCGAACGCTTGTTTTTATTGACGACGAGAACAGCGGAGTGGTTCACCTCTCGAGGCTTTGAATTCGACGGCGCCGCCGAAGACGAAAGTTCAACCTTACCGAAAGGTAAAGAGGTTGTCAAAGGACGAGGCTCGCTTTTGTTTTCGAAATACATGACTATTGACAGTTTTTTAGAAGAGAGTTAGTGAGTGAACGTAATAAAGTCGCTGCAGTTTGAAGTATTGGGAATATTATTATTGTTAGTATCCCATTCTTTGCTATTTCAAGAAAACCTTTTCGCGTTCGGTATCATCACATCTGCGAACCGTTTATTCGCGTCTACTAACTTTGCATTTACCAAGTCGTTCGAATACACTCTCAACTCTGCGGTTTCTTTCGTCTTTCCAGTTCGAATGTGTCTATCGATGACCCTTTTCGTCGCCTCGTCCACCGGGCAGTTGACGTACCACGCCTCGTCGAAACACGTCTCGTCTAAAAGTCTCGACCACGGCTGCTCGGGAAGAAATAAATAGTTCCCTTCCACTAAAATAATCTTATGTCTCTTGTATTCCACGAGAATGTCGTTTTCCACCGGATCGCCTGTCCCGTGATCAAAGCTAGGAAAAGAACCGCTCCCCGTTTTCCGTAAATTCACGATATCGTTCACGAACCTTTCGCTGTCAAAAGTGAACGGCGCGCCTCGCTTCGCGAGCGCGTGTTGCGGGTTCTCCATCTTTTCCAGTTGGCTTCGGTAGTAGTGATAGCCGTCCATAGGGACAATCGCTATGTCTGTCGTTAAATACGCCGCGCTATCGTTGTTGTTGTTGTTGTTGTTGTTATTATTATTCTGTTCGTTTTCATTCTCCTCGTCCTCGTCCTCGTCCTCTTCTACCTCCTCGTTTACTCCTCCTCCTCCTCTGCCGCGTGTGCTGCTCGCGGTATTCGTATTCACATCATCGTGATAGTTGTTGTTGTTGTTCGCATTCTTCCTTCTTTCGAGTTTTCGAAACTGCCTGCACACTTGTTTCGCTAACGTACTCTTGCCACCACCCGGTGGTCCCGCTATTCCGACTATAATTTGCGCGTCTTTACCGCTCGGGTGTAACTCTTTCGCCAAACGCAAGCGTCTCGCGCACGCTCTCGCCACGTCCAGAAACGTCGTCGTGTCGCTGATAGCGTTCGTCCCGAAACTTTCCGACGACGGCGGGAGGAAGTGGAATTTACTCTCGACTCCGATATTATTACTTTTTCTTCTTCTGTTACTTCTGTTACTTCTTCTCAACGATGATGATGATGACGATGATAACGCGGATGATGGTGGTGGTGATGTCATCATCATCATCATCATCATCATCGCTTTAAAATGTGACTCTTGTTGTGTTGACTCGTTCCTTTGCCTTGTGAGATATAAAAAATGACGAACGTAACAAAAAACAGTTGAAAAACTCTTCCGTTGCTTCTTCACAAATTTCAGCAAAAAGAAGAAGAATGTGCTGCTGTGTTGCATCGTCCACGGCGATTGGGGGGCACTCAAAAAACGTCGTCGTCGCGGCTTCGTCATCATCATCACGACCACCAAAACCAAAACTTTGTGGTCGTTTGAAAATGTGTTTTAATCGTCGGGGTTCTTCCTCTTTGTCTTTGTCTTTGTCTTCTTCTTCTTCGAGAAGAAGAAGATGCGAAGCGTTTCGAAACGCGCCTCCTCGAGAAGATGATGATGAAGATGAAGAAGAACTAAAAGAAGAAGTTGATGATGAAGAGGACGCGACGAGAAGCACCAAAACCACCAAAATCAAAAGAAGGAGAAGAGACATCGTGTTGGCTTTGCAATCATCGTCGATGTTGTTCACAAAGAAAAGCTTTGCTCGTGGAGAAGAAGATACGTATACATCGAGTACTAACAGTATTACTAATAATACGTATTACAAATACGAAATCAACGCGAGGAAGAGACTGTTGGAAACGCAGCGGTTGTACGCGTTGCAACCGGAAGTCGATGAAAGGGGTAACGATGATGATGATACGAATAATTATAATAATAGTAATAGTAATGAATCCGTAATAGAGATACCGATGACGTACGACGGCGCGTCTTTCGTGTTGGATTATTACATCGGCGACGCGAGCGTGAGAGGCGTGGTGGATACCGGGTCTCCGTTTATAACCATTCAAGGTGGGAATGGGAGCGCAAATTGGGGGTTTGTGACGCAAAATGATATTCGGCCGAGCCCGTACGGGGAGACGTACGAAGTGTACGGTTTACAAGTGGATTCGAGCACCGTATGGTGCTTGGGTGATTTGCTGTTCACGACCGGGAACGATTCGCGTTCGCGTTCGCGCGATTGGAATTTACGGGAGATGGTTTTAGGCGTCGTCAACGGGTCCATGGCAAACGTGGGTGGGTCTATAAACGGCGCGAACGCGTCGTTCGTTGGATTGACTAAATACCGACAAGAATGGATTCGGCCGACGTTTTTAGAACAAACCGATGTGAGCTCTTTTTCCATGAATTTTGAGAAGGAAACGTTGACGCTCTCGAGGAAGAATTTAATCGATAGAAGAAACGATGCGAACGTTTTAGCGATGATTGATTTACGACCACTCGGATCACCGGTGTATCACTACGCGGTTCTGTTGGACGATTTGTACATCAACGGGGAAAAACATAAATTTAAAAACAAGAACGAAAAGACGTACGTTATCTTCGATAGCGGGACGACCGGATTGTTAGTGTCTCAAGATTTATACGAAAATTCAGCCTTTCGAGATGGCGCGTTTCAAGCCGCGATGACTTTTACAGACGTGAAAGGAAACAAAAGCTCCGTCGCCATCGGGTCGTCCATTCGCACGTGCACGAGGAAGTGTTTGTTTCTTTGTCTGCCGCTCAAAGTGCCTTGGGACGGCGTCCTCGAGGAAAAATCGAACGTTATTTTTGCGGGTTTAGCGGTTTTAATGAACCAAGGTGAGATGACCGTCGACGCGGACGAAGGCGTGCTCAGATTAAAGTCAGACCCTGGCGTGAGTAGAATGGAATTTGAAGCAGACGAAGAAGGGTTCATTCCAATCAGAACGAGAGGAAAATTAGCGAGCGATATCAAACTGTACAACGAAACGTAAAGAAGGGCTATAGATAGCGCGGCGCCGCGCGGCAACATACTGTAACATTAGCGTGTACTGTAAGTAAAGAAACAAAAAAGTGTACTCGTAGTAATTAAAAAACTCGTCGCGACAATATTAAACAAACAAACATTAAATTTTTTTCTTGCAATCCGCGTGTGCTTTGTCACCCATCGTGTACGCTTCTCTGACATCGGTCTCACCATTCATCGCGTAGACGTCGTTGAACGAGTGCGGGTTGGTGGCCATTTTAATCTTGAACACTTTGCCGCCGCACTGCGATATCGTACTCGTCATCGTCAACTTCTCCTTGGACTTGGGCATGAACACATTCGTGTACACTTGGCCGTCCGGTAAAATCAACCCGTCGTCGCTATCGTCGACGACGTTATATATGATTGCGTTCGAGGCTCTGATTTTTTTCGCGGTGACGTTGACCAACAAGCAGTTCTCGACCTGAATGTCGCCGCAGTTGACGTTACTCACGACGGAGGATTTCACCGACCCGCTCTTCGCCGTGGACGCGACGATGACTGACTTGTTCGATTCGTCGTCGATAGAGGCTTGAAAGTTTGCCAACTTCACGTCGCGACTCGGGATGTTCAAATACAATCTCAAAGCCTCTGCTTCGGCATCGTCCCCAGTCACCATCAAGTTGTTCTTTCTGTACAACTTCAACAAGCCGTAATCCCACCAATACGAGCCTTGGCCGACGTCCACGGCGCCGAACAACTTCTTCTCCGGAAACTGCTCCAACAAAGCTGCTTTGAACTTCGTCATGCGGTCGTGGTGCGATTCCGCTTGCTCTCGCGTCTCCTCTTTCGTTTGCATAATCTTCGCGTAGTTTTCTTTCGTCATCGTCAACGGCATCCAAAAGTGCGGATCGGAATCAAACTTGGCGGTTTTCCCCGCCAACTCCTTCTCGAACTCGCTCAACATCAAACTTAACATTTCGTGGCCCAGTGAAAACGATCCTAAACTCGGACCGACTTGTTTCACCGACCCGAACGATTTCAACAGCTCCGACGCGGTCGCATGGCTGACTTTTTCAACCTGCGTCGCCTCGTTCTCGCCGTTCACCGCGATTAACCCGTAGTTGGAGAAACCTTTCTCGTTCCACTCTTTTTCGTTCGGCATTGGGCCCATGACGGCTAAAATATCCGCGTGGTGTTCGCCAGATGCGTTGTGCCCTGCAGATGGAATAAAAATCTGGTCGCCCCAAAACACGGAGACTCTTCCCGGTCGCTCTTTGGCGTACCTGTTCGTCTGTCTCACCACCGCCTCGAGGATGGTCAAGTTTCTCGCTTCCCCGGCGACTTCCACCACCGCGGGTAAGTTGACCCCGGGTTTATTGTTATTCTCCGCCCCGGGTAGCGGCGCTAACCTGGTCCCTTTCCCAGCCGTGTGGTACAAACCGATTGAACCGCCATTGCTTAAAATCGAATCCAAATCCTTCGCGTCTTTCGTTTCCGCCAACTTTTTCGCTTTCGCGTACGCATATAAAGTGCCCAATCCGTTCCCGGCGCCGTCTTTGTTCGTCCAGTCCTCGCACACGGCGTAGACTAACGCGTCTTTTTTACACGCCGACCCTCTCGTTTGTACTAACCGTTCTCCCCAGTACGTCGCTTGGTGTTCGGTCGAGCAACAGACGATGACGGCATCGAAACCGGTTTCGTTCGTATTCATCTCGTTTATCGATTCGAGCATAGATTTTTGCTTTTCCTCTTTTGTAGAGGAATCCGTTCCAAAAGAAAAAGCGTTGCCCATCTTGTTGGTCCGGAACGGCGCGCAAAGGAAATTGAACGACGACGACGAAATTTTTCCCGTTGTTTTTGTTCAGTGCTGTGTGTATGAGTACTCAGCTGTACTGCGTTTTTCTAATACGGTAGTATTCTTTTAACTCGTTGTTCTTTAGTAGTGGGGGATTAAAGAGAGAGAATAAAATTGTCAATTGTTTTTTCGTGTTACGTCGTTCACACACTTTTGCTTTGAGTGTCTTTTTTTCTGTCTTTTTTAAGAAAATGAGGAAAAGAAGGTATTCTTTTCCATCATCATCATCGTTGCAGGAAGGAGCCACTTTTATTAGGTGCGGCTGCTGTATATACTACTTGTACTACTACTAAACGAGTGCTACTACTACTTGGTACTACTATACGTGTACTACTACGGAGTAAGCTTTTCGAGGACATCTTTCCTCTCTCTCATCCACGCGTTCAGAGAAAATTCTTCTTCTTCTTCTTCTTCTTCTTCTTCGAATACGCAAAAGATGAAAGTCTTGGCGTCGGCGATGGAGAAGCTTTTGGCGACCAACGCTTTGCGAGGCTTGTACGGGAGATAGACCATTCGGTCGAAGAAGACGGAAGCGATGGCTCGAATGACTCCCCGGGGCCGCGAAGAAGAAGATGTTGTCGTTGTTTTCAATTCGGGAACGTTCCAGGAGGACGGGTGCATGCCGACTTTATGCGTCACGTGTACTTCGCTCGCGCCTCTTTTCTTCTTCGATTTTTTCTTCCTCAACATGACGGCGGCGTTCGCGATGAACGTTAGTGTCAAATTTCTATTCAGCTCCACGTCGGCTGGGTTTCTACCATCCGCGCCTTCTCGCGCGCCGTCTTTCGCCTCGCCGGTGTCCTCTTCTCTCGAGACGCACGGGAAATTCCAGACGATTTTATCGAAACCTTCATCTATGCACTTTTCGACTCGCTCGAGAACATCTCTCTTATTACTTGCGGCGGCGACAGCGGCAGCATCCATCAAGCTCTCTTTCAATTTCGCCGCGTCCACCCCGTGCAACACCAAAACGTCCTCGCCGCAAACCGCCAACTCATCCAACGTCGCCTTCATCGCGTCTTTCCCGTACGCCTTCTCCAAGCTCGCCCTCGTCTCGTGCGTCGTCGCGATCAACTTCACCTTTTTTAATCGTTTCGCCAAGCTCAAAGAAAACGTTAAATCTCCGTCGCCGACGGTTAAGATCCGGTCGCCTTTCGCGTACAAGCCAACGACTGATTGTTTTTTGTCTTCTTCTTCTTGGTGATGATGATGATGATACCTCTTAAATCGTTCGCACTCCTCCGGTCGTTTCAAAACGATTTTACTACTCCTCTTCTTCACATCGTCCTCACCTTCTAAACAACATTCGCGCCTCATCTTCTCAACTTTTCGTACGCACACTTCGCATTTTTTGTTGCTTTTATTGTTCAACACAACGCCGCTTTTAGAACACGACAGTTGCTCTGTAAACGCAAATATTGGAGGAGGATTTGGAGGAGAAGAACTCTTCTTCTTCTTCTTCTTCTTCTTCTTGAAACCCCCATCATCGATGTTTTCGTCGTCAAAATCACAACACGTCTTCTTCCTCTTTTGCGTCTTTGTCTTCTCCTTCTTCCTCTTCTTCTTCCTCTCGCTGTTGTTGTTTTCCTCCTCCATCATCATCTCTCTCAAACTTCTTTATTTTTAGTACATACTCTCAGTAGGGGATTTGTGTCGTGTGACAACAAAAATTCTTTCGTGTTTTTTGTTTTCAGTTGAAATTTTTTCATAGTTTTTCACGAAAAAACAGCCTCTTTGATGGGACTTGACGCAAAAATGACACCTGTCACTTCTACCACGACTCGTCTAAATCATCACCATCCTCTCGCGAGCGAGCAGCCAAAAGAAGAAAAGTTTTTGTCGTTCACCCAGCGAGAAGAAGAAGAGAAAGAAGAAGACAAAGAGGCAGGTGACGATGATGATATTGATTATGATCGAGAAAAAACATCAAAAAACATCATCAGTTATTGTTCTTCACCGCGAACGGTCGCTTTAGACCATTTCAGAGACGACCGGCTCTTACAGTCCGCGAGATTGCTCCGGAAAATATGCGACAGTTTAGTATCATCAGAGGAAGAAGAAGAAGAGTTAAAAGATACGAAAGAAAAAGAAGTAAAAGAAGAGAAAGAAAAGTTGGTGAAATACGTGTTGGAAAAAGCGAAACAGTCGGAGTCGTTCATCGAGATGTTGAGAGAAGACGCGGAGAAAGATTCGTCCTGGGAAACGCAGAAATCTTTCTCCTTTGGCGGGAGAGACCAGACGAAAATTTATTACAAGACGATGGAAAACGATACGAAATTGATATTGCGAGTAGACCAGGCGATTAAAAGAGAGATGTTAATACCAGTGTTAGCGACGTTGAATGAAAGTCAGCTGTACGCGTCGTGGTTACCTTCGTGGACGATGCCGAAATTGAAATTTTCGCGAACCGAAAAGCTCGACCAACGCGGCCGATGTTCGCAGCTTTTACTCGTTACGGTGGAGTGTCCGTGGCCGTTTTCAACCAGAGAGGTTGTTTTGGACGCGCTGGCTTTTGATGATATCGATGAAAGTGGCGTGGTGGCGGTATTGTTGAACAGTTGCGATTGCGAGGACGACGAGAGAGTCCCGGCGATTGACCATAAGTTTGGCCAGTGCACGCGAGTGGACTTTCACGGAGGATTTTTGTTTCGAGCGATTCCGAGCGAAGGCGAGGCGTGGAAGAAAGCGAGGGAAAAGCACGAAGACGAGATGATTGTGTCGTTTATATTTAATATCGACCCGAAGATTTCGTACGTGCCAGTTTCAGTTATACAGTTTATAACGAGGACGGTGATTGGGACGTTGTGGGGGATGTTTATGAAAATCGCGAGTAAAGTGAAAAACGGAGAGATGAAAGAACACGCCGAGGCGATACAATCGAAAAGACTCGTTTTGTACGATTGGGTCGACGAACGAGTAAAAAGTATGTTCGCGCGAATCTTCTAACATCTGTATGTGCGCATCAAGATACCTAGGTAGTAATTTACGTAGTTTTTTTATAGTAGGAGTAGCCGCAAACGCAGCGACGCGCGCGTACGTGTGATGATGCATTTGAGCTGAAAAGTTCATTTTGTTTTTAAAAAGCGACAGAGACGTAATCAATCAATCAATCAATTTATTCATTAAAGTTCTTTCAAGACGACTTTCATGGACGGTACCTCCCCTAACGCTCTGATTTGTCTTTTCAGAGATAACATCGTGCTCGTACAAATGAGCATGCTCGTAAACCCGACGTTCACTCCGTACGTACCTCTCACGTACTCGTCCGCTATGGAGCACACGCACGCGATTAATCCTAACAAGACGCCGCCGAAGAATTTCGCGCCGTTTTGTAAATCCCGCAAATATTTTTCCGTTTGAACGCCAGGTCGAACGTTTGGTATTCTCGCACCTATTTTTGTGATGTATTCCGCAACTTCTTTTGGCGTATTTTGTACGTCGATGTATGAACCGGCGATGCAAAAGACGAATAAGAAAACGTAGTAACTGAAATCAGTCGGGTCGCAAATGGACACTAAAGTCTTCCCGACTGCGGCTGGCATGGCTGGCGCGACTTGTTCGCGGAAGAAACCGCACAGCATGCTAAACGCGATAATCATAGTCATACCACCAGGGTTGACACGAATAGGAATCTCCGAAGATTCGGATTGCGCGGATTTCGGGAGCTGCGACGCGTCCGGGCCTTGGAAAAATTGCAGAGGGATTTTACACGTCCCTTCGTTGAGCAAAGCGGACGCGAAAGTTAACAGTACCACAAACCCAGAGATGGTCAAGAACGCCGGGTTCACCACTAAACCTCTCACGGATTCTAAAAGACTACCGGAGGAGACGAACGCCGCCGCGGCTGCCGCCGCCGTCCCGCCGCTGCTCGTCACTTTTTCTACGAAGATTGCATTCTTCACCGTCGACGCGTAGGACGCACAAATGGACATGGTTATAATCATCCCGCTTCCTTCTCCAATCCCGTAATCGGTAATTTCTTGCGCAACCCACGTGATAATCATTGCCCCGGCGGCGAGCAACATCGTTGCCGTCATGTAATACAAAAAACCGGGAATCGCCATGGCGCATAAATATTTCAACTTGTGCGCCTCAATCGCGCCTAAAATCAACGCAATAATCAACGTCAAATACCGTCCTTGTTGTTTTAACTTTTCCATCCCCATTCTATCTTTCTTCATCTCTTTCATTTGAGGGTCTATGGCCATTAATACTTGCATGATAATGCTCCCAGCTACAAACGGACCTATACCTAAATGAAAAATAGTCACCCCGCCGTGTTCGGTAATCTGCCTGGCGCCTCCGAGCACGTCGCCCATGTGCGCGAACGAGGGGTCTTCCATTAATTTCTTCGCGATATCTGCCATTGGACCGGACGATTGCGTCACACTTCCAACTTTTGACGCATCAAATAATCTCGATTGGCCTATATACCCAGCTCGCAACACCGTCAACATTCCCGTACACGCGACGATTCTTCGCGTGATGTCGCTCGTAAACGGTTTCAACAGAAAACGCGCGACGGGATGCGCGTCCCTTTTCAATCCTAAATTATACCACTTCTCTTGGTCTATTCTCTCCCCGTACTCGTTCAAACTCTCCGGATCAATCGTCGATGTCTCCGCGTCGAATAAATTCCGAAACCTCTCCTCGTCCGACACCGGGGCATCGTAGTTATCTTTCGGTAACAAACGCTCTAATTTGTTTTCCGCCGATAACGGTTTCGGGATGTATACCACGTCGTCGACTTCTGCGGTGTTTGTGTATTTTGTAATCTTGTTCTCACCACCTCCATTTTCGTTTTCGTTTTCATCGTAATCGTCGTCGTCGTTTTCCTCCTCCTCGTACTCCTCAAACGACGATTTCGCGAAGCACAAAAACGAGTCGCGAGGATGATGAAGTTGATTTCCAAAAACAAAATCACCCGTCGAATCCTTTTTTTGACGACGAAAATGATGATGCTTTCCTCTTCGTCTTTCGTGTTCGTCGTCATCAAATACTCCACATCCTCCTCTCAAAGCAGCATTATTTCTCCTCCTCTTCGTCGTCGTCGTCCTCTCTTTTCGAGAGGAGTAGCAACCAGAAGAAGATTTCAAAGAAGAAGGAAGAAGACAACAACAAGGGAATTTTGCAAAAGATGACATTTTTTTTCTCTTCTTCTTTTGTCAGTGTTTGTTGTTGTGTGATTTGTGTGTAAATTTTGATGAGAAAATTTCTTTTTTTTTCTCCAAAAACAGAAAAAAATTTCGCCAATTGAATACTTTTTTGTGTTTCCGAGAAGGGAAAGGGAGAACACCTCTAGAGGGAGTTCTCTCTAAAATACGCGCATTTACGACGAGCGTTTTTTTTCTTCTTGTTTTTTTACGCGATGCCGAAACTGGACGCGTATTTAGCGTCGTCGTCTTCGTCCAACGACAAGAACGAGAAGAACGGTAAAAAGAAGAGAGGAGGAGATGACGATGATGGGAGCGACACGAGCAGCAATAGCAGCAGCAGCAGCGGCGGCGAGGACGACGACGACGAGGAAAAAGAAGCGTTTGAAGAAGAAGACGAAACGGGAAACGAGACCCAAAGCAAAACCATTCCTCTTTCTCCTCCTCCGACGTACCCGACGACGTTATTGAAACCGAGGAGGAAAACCGGGAAGGAGATTTACGACGGGATACCGAAATACATACGGGATAAAATTATCAACCCGGAAGTTTTGATTAACTGGGTACCTGGTGAGGAGGAGGAAAACGGAAAGGAGATGCCTCAACCTGAATACGAACCCGTCCCGGCGCATCCGCCGAGACGAAAGTGTCCAGAAAGAACGGAGCTTCCGTATCCGTGGGAAAGCGAAATTGGGAAGCCGTTGCCGAACGAACGATTAATACGGAAGATGCTCGGCGAACCGAAAAAGTACAGACAACCGGACGGGTCCTTAGGTCCAACGCCGAGACCGAAAAACCCGTGGACCGTGGCGAACAGGAAAGAGTTTTCCGATTTGGTGCACTACTGTCGCACGAACGGAGGATTATCTGAAGCCGACGGGTATAAAGACGACGTCTCGTATCGATACAACATCGGGTGCACGTGGACGCAACACAGACTGTACATGGAACAAATCCACCAATACCCAGAAGTTAACGAGCGCGGCGAATGGTTCGGCTTTGACCCGAAAAAAATCCACCCGATTGATGACGACCCGACGCACTTCATCACCAAAGCCAAAGCGGACTCGTACCGCGAGCTCGAAAAACGAGGCATCAATGGTACCAAGCTCGAAGAGATGTTTAAAGAAGAAACTCTGAACAAATCCGGCGGCTGGCACTGGGGCGATGGCACCAAACCGTCGCACACCGACGGAGGCCCAAACGACGACGGCGACGGCGAGGAACGAGACATCGAGAGCGAACCGGAGGATCCGGAAACCTCCCGGTGCCCGGAATCGCTCGAGTGGGTCGAAGAACACATCGCGAGAGAGAAAGAAGATGAAAGCGTAAGGAGAAGAGCTGAGAATTAATCCAAGGAGAAAAGAAGAAGAAAGAAAAGAAACTCGCGAGGAGGAGCAAAAGCGCGTTTGTCTGTTTATAAAATATAAAACGCGTATGATGAGTTTTCAGTAAAAGCAACAAAGAGTTGTTCAAAAAACGCGTTTTCACATTTTGTGTCTTTTCGTTTACCATTTAATGCGACTTGAAATGCTCTTCTCTCTCCCGCCTTTTTTGTGCTTTTTTTTCTTTTTTTCTCTTCTTCTTCAGAAAAATTCTTCCTCCGAAACGCCACAAAAACAGCACGGAAGAACAACCACAGCACGAATAATAAAAGAGAAAGGTATAATCATCTTTACAGTTTCTTCTCGTTCTTGAGAAGAGAGCACTCATCATCCGCTCACATCGTCGTCGTTCTTTTTATCGAAGAGGAGAATTTTTATTCGACAGACGCGCACCCAAAAGGCGAAGCGTCGTCGTTTACGTCGTCTTTCTTCTTCTTCTTGGGGGAGGAGGCCGCCGCACAGCCGCCTATAATCGAACGAGATTCTTTTTTTCTCCTCTAAAGCGCGCGCGCGAAAGATTACTTCTCGAGAGAGCGAGAACAACGACATAATAAGAACATAAGAACGACGACTTCGACGACGACGACGCAAAGCAGTCATCAAAAGCGAAGAGAACAAAACGGACAGAGAAACGAGAGAGAGACAAACGGAGAGAAAATCAATCGACTCTTGGGTGTCGAAAAAGTAGACCAAAACTGACCTTTGATTTCTCTCTCTCGTGTTTTACAACAAATAATTCATTATCAAACAAACAAAAACAACAACTAATAAAACAGACGTTTATGGAAAGTGGACAAAATCAACAAACAAATTCTGCGAGCGGGACACACGAAACTTCTTCTTCTACGATTCAGACGACCGGTTCGTTAAAGTCCGGCGTACCTCTGCCTAAACCAAACTTGACGACTGGCGGGAAGAAGGTTGGTTTGAAATCGAAGAAGAATGTCGAGCAGCACAATAATTTTAACGGAAGCAGCGGCGATGCAGCTGGGACGGCGGCGAGCAACAACGGAGAGCATTCGCAATCAAAGAACAAAGGAAATAATACTAACAACAACGGACGAAAAAGTAGTAGTAAGAAGAACGGGGACGCGGCGGCGACGGCGGAGAGAGCCGGGGATGGAAACACGAGCGGGGACGTCTTTCACGACGCTCTAGCGCCGGAGGAAGCACAACAGAAAGCAGCCAAACTGAAAAAGAAAAAGCAAGTGAAGAAGAAAAAAGAGCATTCATTGGACGATGGCGTGTCGCGATTATCGTTGGCAGACGGTGCGGAGGGAACGATGAGCATTCCGTCGCCTTCGATGATGCCGGGGGGGATGCCGCCGCCGCCGCTCGGGAGACCGCCAAAGTCGCCAATAAAACCAGAACAACCGTCGAGAAAGAGCAGCGCAAAACTTCGCGGGACGCGTAAGATGGTCGCTTCGCAACCGATTGCCCCTCCACCGTTACCATCGGGTGCACCACCGCCGCTACCGGGTGACCCGTTGTCCGCTAACGCGGAACAAAGGAAATCGGGAGGAAAGACGCAAGGCGGAACGTACGTTCCACCTTCGCAACGAGAAGGAAAAAAGTCGTCCCGAACCGCGCAAAAGTCAACAGCAAAATCACCGTTAGGGAAGAAAGCAATTACTCACGACGAAGCGAGAGGAGATCCGGATTACGATCGTAACGATCCGAATTTGATTCGAGGCGGCTCCTTGCATCATCGCGAGCAGTTTGGACACACGAGTTTGAGCGGACGCTCGAGCCCGAATCATCACGCCTCGCTCGCCGAGGAACAAGCGGCGCAAAAGCAAGCGAAGAAAGATCAGCAAAAGAAAGAGAAACCGGCGCCTCCAAAACTCACGGCTGAGCAACAGAAGCAACAAGCAACCGGGCGAGAGATTCGCAAATTTCTCGATTCCAACGATATTAACGGAGCTTTAGATGTTTTTTACGCCAAGAGAGATTTCGGTGGAATCGACGTCGAAGCTTTTAAAATTTTGGTTGCTGGGTGCGTGAAGATGGCGGCGATTCAAGACGGCTTGCGGGTCGTTGAGTACGCGAAGAGTAAAGGTTTGAAGATCTCGCTTCGAAATTTTACCGGCTTACTCCAGACGATACCGCAACGTTCAAACCCGATGGATACGGCTGATTTACTCGCCGCGCTTGAGTACGTCATCGATTACGAAGACAGACGCGTTCGAAACTATCACTTTCACTTCGCAAAACTTATCGTGCAAGAGTTTCTCGAAGAAGCTTTACAAACGCTCGATCGTGTGGCAAACGCGCCGGCGTTTGGCTTGCAAGAAAACGGACTTGCCGCCATGGACGTTCGATTGGAACCACTGCGTAAACCCGGTCAAGTTGGTTTAACAATTCCCGCGCTCGCAGCTGAGATGCAAAAGAATCTCATGAAAGGTGACGCGGTCTTGCTATCGAGAACTTCCGCCACAAAGAATATCATGACGCTAGGCGAATTACCGAAACACTCTAAAGCCGCGCTCGAAGCGGCTGGCGAGAGCACGGTGAAAGCGTTATCGATGGATCAAGGCGAAAGACCGGCGCGACGAAGCTACAACTACAGCGCCGCGGAGGAGTACGAAGCTGAAGTCTGTCAACTTGGGAACAACATCGCCGTCCGTTTACTCGGCGTCGACCCGAGAGACGTCGCGAGCATTTCTGGTTCCGGTTGGCGCGTTGATAAGTTGGCGAACAGAACGAGTTACTTACGTCAGTTGAACGCGCTGCAAGATTTAATGGAGATGAAGGGGCCAGTCGGCAACAAAGCCGGAGTCGATCCAGGAATTCGAGACATTTTACTCGCCGGATGGGATAACAACAAGAAGGCTATTGAATCCATTCCAGATTTATGCGCGGCTGAGTTGAACGGGGAAACCATGCACGCGGCTACAAAGCAACGCATGCTCGACATGGCTCAAGATATTCCTGCGATGCAGCACATGAATAAGTCGCAACACGAGGCCTTGCGAGCGGCATTGTTCCAACGCATCACATTGATTCAAGGTCCGCCGGGTACAGGTAAAACGCACACCGCGGTTGCGTTGGTGCAAATGTGGCTGAAGTGTCGCACGATGCCGATTCTGTGTACATCTGATTCGAACATTGCAGTGGATAACTTAGTTGACGGTTTGTCGCGAGCAGGGGTTCGTGTCGCGCGTATTGGTCGTCCAGAAGCCGTGCGTCAAGACCTGATGCCGTTTATGGTTGAATGTATCGCCGGAATCGAACCAGGCTCGAACATGTCGAAAGATCAACAGTATCAAGCCATCAACGGAGTTTTACGACGAGCGGAAGTTATTTGCGCGACGTGCGCGGGTGCCGGGAGCGATATCCTCGAACGATTTTCCTTTGCCGCGTGTCTCATTGATGAAGCCACGCAAGCGACGGAGCCGGCAACGGTTGTGCCCATGACAAAAGGCTGTAAACAAATCGTCCTCATCGGTGATCAAAACCAGTTACCGCCGACGATTATTTCCCGCGATGCGGACGAACGCGGTCTTGGAACGAGTCTTTTTGAAAGAATGCTTTCGCGCGGTATTCGAACACATATGCTTAAAGTGCAATATCGTATGCACCCGGCGATTGCAAAGTTCCCATCGCAGCAATTCTACAACAACGAGTTACTTTCCGGTACGCCTCCTTCGCAAAGACGAGCGCCGCAAGGGTTCGATTGGCCAGTACCCGCAGTGCCGTTGGCGTTTGTTGATTGCCCGGAAGGTGAAGAACGATCGGATGGCGCTTCGCAAATGAACACGATTGAAGCGCAAAAAGTTGTAACGCTGGTGAAGAAGTTGATGGCTGAACACGAAGTTTTAGCGTGCGATATCGGTGTCGTTTCACCGTACGCCGCGCAAGTGCGAGCGATCAAAAAGCTTTTGCAACCCAATGCGGTTAAACGAACGAGATTTGACGCACCAGCCGCGCCAGACTCCGATGCCGCCGTCGAAGTTTGTTCCATCGATGGTTTCCAAGGTCGAGAGAAGGAAGTTATCGTATTCTCGTGCACGAGAGCAAACTTGATGGGTAATGTCGGTTTCTTAGCCGATCGCAGACGCGTAAACGTCATGTTGACCAGAGCGAGAAGAGGTTTGATTATCGTCGGGCACTTGAGAACTTTGCGAGGAGAACCAGAAGTTTGGGGACCGTGGTTAACCTGGGCCGGCGAAAATGGTTTAATCTGCGGTTTGTCCGCCACGGATGCCGACGCTGCGAACAGTTTGGCTACGATTGGTATGAGTTCCTACGCCGAAATCGGAGGCAGCGGTGTTGGCGAAACTGTCAACACTAGTGCGATGTTCGTTCCGTCGGCGTGGGCAGACGATTCCAAGAATACTGGCATGCACCGCATCGAATCTGGATCGAAGCTCGAGCAAAGAGAACACATCCCGGAAGCGTGGGACGATAGCGACGACGAAAACGCGGACGTGGACGCCATCGTACCGAGCGCGAGCGTGAGCTCGTTTGTTACGAGTGCGATTTCGACGGATGACCAAGATCCTGATTCTGCGTGGGATGAAGATGATGAAGACGACGACGGCGGTGAGGAAACAACAACAACTTCTTCGGTTGTGACTTCTTCGACGGATGAAGAAGATGGCAATGATGATGAGGCGTAAAAGAGAGAGGGAGGGGCGAGAGAGAGAGAGAGAGAGAGAGAGAGAGAAGAAGAGAGGAGGTGGAGGTGTTTGCGTTGTGATTACAATATACTACATTGATTGAAATTTATCCATCACGAGTTTAGTTTGTTAAGTTATTTCCTTGCTTTTTGCTCTTCTTCTTCTTTTCCTTCTTTTCCTTCTTTTCGGCTTTCTTGCGCTTTTTAGTTCTTTCGATTTTGTTCTCTTGTTCTTCTTGTTCTTGTTCTTGTTCTTCTTCTTCTTCTTCGTCATTGAATCGAACTTTTGTGCCTTGGAAATCGACGCTATTGGTGTGCGTACTACCTTCACCGTTACCGTTCGCCATGGAAGGTGGTCGACCACCACCGCACACGGCTAACACGAGCGCGTCCAAACCTTCCTTATCCGTCGCTCGCGAAGCGGTAATCTGTTTCTCTTTTAAAGACCGAAGGACTGTGCGTAAATCAAACTCAGCCTCTCTTTGCGCTTTCCGAGCCGGTTGTAACGCCAAATTGCTGTGCATTTCCTTTGCCTTTTCGCGCGATCCAAGAACGGCTCGAGAAGATCGACTCAACATTTTCTTTTCGAAAAGTGGAAGAGCGTAGTTGAAACCGTTCACGGAGCCGTGTTTTCCTACACCTTCGATGAGCGTATCAGCGAATAAGACGGCGTCGCTAATGGCTTGATTCGCACCTTGCGCTTTGAATGGTGTCATCGGATGCGCCGCATCACCAATGATTGTTACGCGACGAGAAATGCTCGCTTTCGGACGAAGGGCGTCAGTTTCTAACAACTCGCGGTCGTAGACAGGGTAGCCGCTCATGCAATTTAGCGGAGTTTTTGTGAGCATCTCTGGAATGGGATCGTGCCAATTCGCGCATCGCCTGGAGATTTCAGCCTTCAACGTGCTCGCATCTCTTGTGTACTTCTTCGCCGTATCTTCTGAGCACGGGAACGAGAGCTGCCACATCGTTGAATTTTTCGTGAATGGCATGGCGTAAATCCGCGTGGTCCCGTCTACGGTTTCAAAGATACGACGCTTCGCCAACGGGATTTTCAGTATCTCGTCGTTAACAATACCTAAGACTACACACAAACCGACGTACTTTAGTCGGTCTCCCGGTATTTCCAACTGACGCCGGACGGTGGAGAAAATACCATCCGAGCCAATTAACAGAGCGCCTTCAATTTTCGTATCGTCCATGAGAGTCACGGTGACTTTATCTTTGCCGCTATCGTCGTAACTTTTTAACTTGCTATTCCACCGAATCGTATCCGGACGCACGGCTTCGAGAATTCGTTGGCGAAGTACGTGCCTCGGTATGTGAATGAATCGACCCGAGTTTTGGACTTCTTGCCTGTCCTTGCTCTTGACACCAAACGCCTCGCCAAAGAACCCGATGATTTCGCCTTGCTGCGAGAACGTATAGTGCGAAGTGGACGGTGCATCGTCTCCAGAGATATCGACGCCCATCGCTTGCATTGCATCCGTCGCTTGCACCGTGAGACCGTACCCGTGAGCCCTGGAATTAAAACTCGCATCCGATTCCAAGACGACAACATCGAATCCTTTCTTTTGAAGCGACACTGCTAAAGCCGCGCCGCCAATGCCACCGCCGGCGACGATGATACGACCGCACTCGGATACGTCTACGTTTGCGTCGTAAACGTCGTTGGTGGCCGAAGACTTTCGCCTTCGTTGTTTCAAGCGTTTCACAACTGTCGTTTGATTGGCTTTTTGAAACGCCCACTCTAAGTTATCTAAATCTTCTTCACCGAAATCGTCCATAATTCGTTCCACCGCTTTCGCCATGGAGCTAAATAATTCGTCGTCTACCTTGCCGGCGTTTGCAAACGTCCACGCCACGTTCGTAATATCCGTTGCGGTAAACTCATTCACGCGTTTCACCGCCGCTCGCGCTAACGACGATACTAAATTATCGTCCAACTTACCAGCCTTATCGTACGTCCACGCTAGATTTGCTATATTCGGTGCATCTAAATCGTCCAAGCGCGATTTTAAGAGCGACTCTTTTACCGATTCCAACAACTCCATATCAAACTTACCTAATTTCGAAAACGACCAGGTCAAGTTTACGATATCTTGCGTGTTAAAATCGTGCAAGCATTTTTCTGCCATGCGAGCTAGGACAGTAAACAACGCGTCGTCTAAGTGACACGCTTTCCCGTACGCCCACGCTATATTCGCGATATCTTGCGCGTTGAAATCAGTTCCGTTGTTTGCAAACATTTTACGCTCGATGTTTTTACCAAAAGTGGTGAAAAGCTCTGCGTTCAAATGTCCAGCTTTGGCAAACGACCACACTGAATTCGACAAACCTTGCGCGTTCAAGTTTCCCATGTGTCTTTCCGCGTTTTTTGCTAAAGTGGTAAACAACTCGGCGTCGTACTGCCCGGCTTTCGCAAACGCCCAACATAAATTTGAGAAATCTTGCGCGTTGAAACGATCCATATTCTTCTGGGCCGTCTGCGCGATTGTTCGGAACAAAGTAGCGTCAACATATCCAATCTTTGCTAAAGCCCAAGCCGTGTTCGATAATCCTTGCGAGTTGAAACCTTGCAATTGACCATCGATAGCTTTTGCTAACGCCTTGAACAATTTTGCGTTGTCGCACTCCGCCGTGGCAAACGCCCAAAACACGTTCGTAATCTCTTGCGAGTTGAATCTGTCCATCTGTTTCTCCGCCATTTCCGCCAAGTTCGTAAACATTTCTGGGTCAAAATATCCGCTTTTTGCAAACGCCCACGCTATGTTTGCTATTTCTTGACCGTTACACTCCGCCAAATGCCTCCCGATAGCTTCGGCTAACGCCTTCACCAGCCCGTTCTCGTTACGAGCGCCGACGCCACACTTCGCGACGCCGTGCGCGATATTCGCCAATTCTCTTCCTCGTATGCCAGAAGAGTCGTCCGCTATAACATCTCTCGTGCGTTCGACCAGTAACGCTAACCCATCTTCGTGCTCGCTTTGCCAATCATCGCGAGTGCTACTACTATTCGCGGTGGTGATTCTTCCCAATAAATTCCAAAACGCCGACAAGTGAATGTGGTTGAACCGCTTCCAGTGTCGCCTGGTGAGCTCGAACATTTCGCGCAAACTCTTCGCATTTTTGATACTGGCCGTTAACAGCGCCGGCGATGGTCCGCTGTTGTTGTTGTTGTTGTTACCGCCGCTCGCGACGGCTTTCTTGTGCGCAGCAGCCGTCGGAATTGGATTCAGTCCGGCCTCTTTTCTCGCGTCCGCTTCGCTCATGCCTTGCTCTTCCACGAGCTGTTTCGCTTTCAATTTCATCCGCTCTTTCTTGCCCTTCTTTTTCTTCTTTTTCTTTTTTACATCTTTTACACCGTCGTCGGCATCATCGGCGACGCTCATCGCGGGAGCCCGTCGATGATGATGCGTGCAACACAATGAGTGAAGAAAAGGACGAGAGCGTTTTACAGGTGAATTTTACTTACTGCTAGATGTCTATATGCGAGTATCATTTTCAACTCTACACTTAACCGGCCGTCCCGTCTCTCCACGCGACGTTTACGCAATCTCTCTCTAAGAAGAACGATACCGATGCTGCTTTACCATCACCTCTCAAAACAGTTTCTTTGAATTTTGCGTAAGGTGAGGAGGCGTGCGTTTCCTCCGCGTTTCTCGCGAACGCGTAGGAGTCTTGCAACCGCTTTTTGAGTAACGAGACCGAGGTAAAATCGTCGCCGTGAACGAAAGAACATCCGTTCTTTGCTTTCGCGATACTACTACTAGTATCTACTTTAACAATCGATGAGACGAGCTTTAGAAACTGCATTTTCAAATCGTACTTTGACGCGCGAGGTGGTTTACCTCGCCCAGATATTGCCAAACCAGTTCGTCCGTCGTGGACGCGCGCGATGGTATCGTACGCGCACCAGGATACAGATTCGTCAGATTCGCCGACGTCGGCGCGAGCGCGAACGGATCGTTCCTTGAACTCGATCGATATAGATGCCATCTGAGTGCATAAATTTTTCATAGCTTTGTTTTCATAATTCTTACCGTTCAACGATGGAGAAGAGCAGCACGTGCGCCCATACGTTGCTTCAAACAGGCGGTCACCGTCATATTTTCTCGAACAAGATACGCTACTCAGCACTATTGGCTCTTTGATAAACGAAGCCGTTAAAATCGATCCTTGAACGCCACGTGCACACCAAATCGCGATCTTATCCGAGCACGAAAGCGTTTGTTTGGGATTCCCGATTGCTTCGCGAACACCCCCACGTAAAACAACACATCCTGGTGGTACTTTCTCGTCATCGATGGTATTATCGGCTGAGAAGACGTTAGTGCCTTTACGTGTCGCGTGTGGAAAGCAATATAACGAGCTTTCCAAGTTCAGACTCGCTGAACCACACGGTGCACTTGATACGTACAAGTGTATCTCAACGTCGTCGCGTTTGCGAAACCATCCATCGTTCATCTCCAAAACGCTAAAGTTATTGTCATCGTTATATTGTACCGCAGCGCCCGAAGATTCCATTTTACCACCGGCAACACTATCATTCATCTCCGCGTACAAATAACGCAGAAAGTTCCGTCGTGCAAGAATTTCTGCGTGCGAATCGCGAATGACATCATCTCTGCTCGATACAAATGCAGATCCTGCTACGTCTGGTGGTACGAATTTTGTTCCAACACCTAAACTTGCGACTTTTACGCGAGAGGTGCTCTTCTCATACGCAACAAACGCAGCAAAGCAAGCCGCACCTTTGGCGTTCTCATAATGCCTTTTACAATATCGTTTATACGTACCAAACGCATGCGATGCGATCCGATTACTTTTTAAGCGAGCGGTGGCATCTGTATTGTCACCGCGCTTAGTCGCTTCGAGCGCTCGCGTTTCACACTCCTGGGCATCCCAAACACCGTCCGGTTTAGGTTGATACTGAGTATGAGACGTATCATCGTGATCACAGTCATCCTCATCGCTAATTCCTCCATCGATTGCGGCGTTTCCATGTCGATTTCGACACAAGTTTGTTAGTGACGTTAAGAAGT
>Ga0114997_10000577_pt1 | contig 30328 bp, 49 predicted proteins | sample ArcticOcean_MG_C_2_FD_87045 | JGI IMG/M metagenome (GOLD analysis project Ga0114997, IMG submission 87045) | Marine microbial communities from western Arctic Ocean - ArcticOcean_MG_CB4_136 | ecosystem: Environmental > Aquatic > Marine > Oceanic | place: Arctic Ocean: Canada Basin | collected... | reverse complement strand
TTTGTTATGCTTTGCGTTGTAGTGTTTTCACCATTGCATTAAAAAATGCCATGTTTGGATCCATTATTGAATTTTCAATTAGTTGTGGATCACCTGATGGTGTTACATCGGTTTTTCCCGCTTTGATTTTTGAAATTTCTTTTGCTTGATTTAGAATTTCAAGGTTTGCAACTTCTAATTCTTGCGTTTTATTTTCAACCTCTGCTTCGCTCATTCCCATTTTTTCTTCAATGGCCTTTATTGCCATATCCAAATTATCAACACGGTCTTTCAATTCTTCATAAGATAACGCCCAATCCGCATTTTCGGCGGGTGTTCCTTCTTCGTGTCCTTCTTCGTGTTCGTTTTTAACACCTAACATTGATTTGATTTTTCCAATTAATGATGCTTCATTTGAAACAACATTTTCATTTTGCGTATTTTCCGCCATAACGTTTTGATTTGATTTATTTATAATATTGTTTATTTTTTTTTCCGTAATATTTTGAAATTTTGAAATGTCATAATTGTTTTCAATTTTCAATGATTGCGTTATAGTATTTGCCAAACCTAATTCCAACGTTTCGGTTGAATTAAACCATGATTCAACATCCATTAAATTAATATAATGTTGCGCATCATGTTTTGATTTTGATGCGTATATATCGGCAATCTCATTTCTGATTTTATCTAAAATGTCCGCCGTTTTTCTTAATTCGTTTGCATCACCTCCCGACATTGCAAATGGATTGTGAATCATAAACAAAGAATTTTCCGCCATTTCGATTTGATCACCCGCCATTGCAATAACCGATGCAATGGATGCACAAATTCCCTCAACTTTCGTTGTTACTTTTTTGGTGTGTGTTTTTAAAGCATTGTAAATTGCTAATCCATCGAAAACGGATCCACCCAAAGAATTAATATGAACATCAATGTTTTTATCCTTAACCGCTTTTAGTTCATTGATAAAACTTTTCGCATTAACATCAAATCCGCCAACCTCCGAATAAATATAAATATCCGCCGTTTCTGAATTTGCCTTGTTTTTAATGTCGAACCATTTATTCATTCAACAAAAATATATAACGTGAAAAATAATTTTACGAAATAACGAGAATAAAAAAACACCGACAAATTGCCGGTGCTTTAATTTTTGTGTTTTGTTTTTTTAATCGTCTAATAAATAATTTAAAACAATATCATATTCAAGTTTAAATAATTGTTTTAATTCAATTGCACTTAGTTCTTCAATGTCTTTATCTAAAAATAAATTTGAAAAATCATTAAGTGATTTTGTAGATTCATCAATTGTTTCTTTTGTGTTTCTAATAATATGTTTTGTGTTACTCATAATGGTTTGTTTTGGGTTTTTAATAAAGGGGTGCAATTCGCACCCCTTGTTTTTTATTTTACGATTTGTGTTAAATGATCATATAACAATTGCATTTGATTTTCAAATGATAATGGTTTTTTGTTTCCATTTTCTGATTTACTGAATTCGTTGTAATAATAATCAAGATACTTCTCAATTGTTGTTTTTTGTTTTTGTGTAATTTTCATAATTGTTTGTTTTAATAAATTTGTTTGTTTGTTTACGCTTTCTTCATTGGTTGTTTTTGGGTTTTAATAATGCGGGGATCTCACCCGCCCTTTTTTTTAATTTGTTTTAATTAATGGCTTTAGTATTGAATAAACCATTAAACCGATATTTGCATTAAAATATTTTGATTGACATGTTTTTGAATCTTTACCGTATTTTCTAACATCGCCAATTGTTTGTGCTTCAATCATCATTGCTCTAAGATTAATCATTTGGTGTAGGTTTGAATTTTTCATAATGTTTGTTTTTGTTTGTTTGATTACCTCAAAGATACAACAAACTTTTACTAAATCAACATTATTTTTACTTTAATGTGAAATTAGTTTATAAAACACGGTCTTTCAATGCTTTACGTGTCTTATTTTTATTTGATTCTTTGATTTTTATCTTGTAATCCGTGATAATTGTGGCATTTTTAGTGAATTTTGACCGGTATTTGTATACAATACTTTGAATTTGCCGGTCTGACATTTCATATTTTATTGCTAAATCCATGAATGTATGTGTAATGTGTCCTTTGTTAACCTTCAACAATGCATCAAAATCGTGAATAATTAGATAGTTTCTAATTCTTGTGGGTTCACACAACCCTTTTTCCGCTAAATGATACACAACATCCTTTGTTGTGGCATATTCTCCAAATCTCGTTTGAACTTCAACCCACATTATTTCTATGAAATCAACGATTAAATTTATTTTATTTGGTTTTGCCATATTTTATAAATGTTAAACATAAAATCCACCATCTTTTTTGCGCATCCACCACATCCAAAAATGTTTGGTGTAATCTTCGGATCAACATATTTTTGAAAATACGGTAATAACTCCAAACCATTTTTTCTTGGGATCATCCAATTACCACGTGCATCACGGTGTTTTAAAAATAATTTTACCATCCGCGTAATTTCTATTTTATCCGGTGCGGTTATTTCATTTGCAATTTCTAATTCTCGCGGTGTCATTTTATCGGTTATGGATTTTTTATATCTTGGTAATGTCAAAACTAACAAATTATTTTAACAAATATAATAAACGTTTACCATTTATCAACGGGGCATTTTCCTTCAAATTCTTTTGTTACACTTGTTTTTGCTTTTAATAGGCATTTACAAATTGAACATGAATCCGCTTTTATTAATCCTAAAAACTTTTTTGATCGGTGTTTACATTTACCGCAAATTTTCAATCTTTTATTTTGTGTTGCTTTATCTACTAAAAACATATTAAAATGATATTCTTGATTCAATATTTTTAACGGTTCTTTGTGATCGTGTAACATCCGCTTCAACCATTAAAATTTGTTGGTTATTTAATTGATTTAATATTGCATCAATCATTGATGTGTCATTGCTTTCACGATCGGTTCCAAACACCATTCCACCATCCGCAAATTTACGTCCACCACCCGCAACATTCATATTGCTTAACATTGGTTTGAACATTGCCGTTGATCTTTTATTTATTACCGCTTCCCCACCTTCTAATTCCACAACACGCCCACCCACCGCGAATTTTTCACCACCTTGTGAATGTGATTTTCCATTTACCATTCCACCTTGTGCAAAAAATGAATCGTTCATAATTCCGCCAAATTCCGCCGTTGGCGGTGCTTGTGCTTTAATAGTTGAAATTTGAATTGCGGTCATTGCTACACTTGCGGTCATTAAAATACCTTTTATAATTGCATCCGCAATAACATTTCCGGTTGCTTGGCCACCTAAAATTCCCATTATAGATTGGCCACCACTTATTAACGCTTGTGCAATTGCTAAATTTTGATCCTTTTTAAATTGTTCAATTTTTAATGTTAACATCTGCGCATCATGGGATGCGGTTATTTCTTCAATCCTTGCATCCCGTTCTTCGGTTGTCATTACTTGTGCCTCCGCACTTTGTTCAAATTGTTTTATTTCTTGCGCTTGTGATCTTTCTATTATTCCTAATTTTGTATCCAATCGTTCTTGTTGTAATCCATTGAACGCACTTAAAATATCACTCACTTGTGATAATGTCATATCAATAGCCATTAACAAATCCTCACCCGTGAACGGTTCACCATTTTCATCCGTTCCAAACAACGCATCTTGCAAAAATCCACCTGATCCACCATCCGGTTTCATTCCATCCAAATTTGCTTGAAATCCAACCACCTCACCTTGTAACCTTTTAATATTTGCAACTTGTGCATCAGTTGATAAATCGGATGATTGTGCCGTTGCTAATGCCAAATCCAATTCCGCTTTTGCTATTTTCAAAGCTAATGAAATTCTTTGATATGCTAAATCCGCACCCGCAATTTCAAGATCCTTTAAAACCTTTAATTGTTTTTTATCAACGTCAATATTTTCCTGACCTTTTTTGCGCAAAACCTCCATTGCATCCACATTATCACCTAATGTTTTTGCAATTATTGCGTTTTGTTTTGCAATTGCATCATCTACAACCTTTAATTCCTTTTTACTTTTTATTAAATTATCCGTTGCCGTTTTTACTTTGGATGCGGTTTCGGTTTCTATTTCAACAATTCTTGCATTGACTTCTTCAACGGTTAATTTTTCGGTTTCTTTGTCGGCAAGAAATTTAGCCATTCTTTGCGCACCCAAAGTTGCTTGATTTTTCAATTCGGTTTCGGCAACCTTCACCGCATCCCCTAATTTTTGATATTCCGTTTTTAATTTTCCCGTTGAAAATGAACTTTTATTTTGCACCGTTGTTAATCCGGATAACACTTCGGATTGTGTTGCATAAACCGCCGTAATTGCATTTTCTAATTTTAAAACTTTCCCATCTTCAACCATTTTCGACATTTGTGCATTTGCTAAATCTTCGTTAACATCCGCAAGTTCGCTAATCAATCTAACACCCTCATTTATATTATCAATATTTTCAAAATCAGGAAATTCAAATTCCGGAACTTCAAGATCCGGTAAATCAAAATCAGGTATTTCTATATTTGAATATGCATCCGTTACCAAAGTTCCTTGATCAATTATATCATTTGCCAAATCCGTCATTAATTTTTCATTGCCGGAACTCGCTTGATATCGTAATTTCTTATCCGCCTCAATTGTGTTTTCAAGGGATTCCAAACCATTTTTTTCACGTTCTAAATCTAACTTTGCAATTTTATCTTTTAAAATATTTGCATCTTCTAAAATAGAAAGTTCAACTTTTTCAATTCCATTTCGTTTTGTTGTTAAATCAATTTGTTGTCTTATTAATTCGGTAACTTGTTCTTCGGAACTTTGTAAAATAATTTTTCTTTTGATTGCATCAACGGCATTATCATAACTTTTTTCTAACTGATCAATGATTGTTTTTTCATCTTGCAAATTAGAAATGTTTGATCCGGCAAGTTTATTGTAATCTTTTAACGCTCGTTCACGTTCTTCAATGGATAATGATGAACGTTTAATTGTTTCGGTTAATGCTTTTAATTCTGAAATTTCCTTGCCTTGTTGCGCGGAATTTTTCTTTCTTATTTCACCAAGTTTATCAACGGCCTTTACTTGATCAATAGTTGCATCTGCTAAATCATCCATTTCTTCGGCTGAATCACTCGCCGTTGCACCAAATTCCAATAACATTGATGCACCAACCGCCAATGCTGACGCCAATATTCCAAGTGGATTTGCTTTTATTGCCGTATTAAATCCAATGGTTGCCCATTTTGCAATTTTTACGGCGGTATTATATACAAATAATCCAACTTTTGATGCAACTAATGATGAAACGAAAGTTCCTTGCGCAATGGATGTTGCAACCATAACCAAACCATACGCACCCGCCCCAATTGCAACGTGTTTGAATACTTTAATCAATGAAGTTAACCCGCCAAATAATAATGCAATTGAATCAACTATTATAGTAATAACCGGTTCCAAACCTTCAAACAATGCAATGGTAAATCCATCAACCGCACTTCCCGCTTCGTCCAATGATCCTTGCATTGTATCACGCATAGTTTCGGCCAATGATTTTGCGGTTCCATCTGCTTCAACTAATTTTTCCGATAAAATTGCAATATCATCCGCACCACTCACCATTGTTGCAAATGCCGTTACCGCACGTTTATCCGTTAACCCCAACATTTCTTCAACGTTGGTTCCATCCTCGTAAAGATTTTGCAAGGCCGGTAACAAATCATCAATTGATTTAACGTTACCACCTAATTTTTGGGATAATGCGGAATTTGAATCTGCTAATTTTAAAAACACGCTTTTTAATGATGTTCCCGCCGTTGATGCTTCTAATCCCGCATCCGATAATTTACCCAAAATTGCCGTTGTTCCTTCTAATGAAAAACCAAGTTGTGCGGAAATTGCACCAACTTTTGGAAATGCCACATTGAATTTTTGCAAATCTAATGCGGAACTTTGAAACGCTTTCGCTAAAACATCGGTAACGTGTGTTGCTTCGGATGCCTCCATTTTATAAGAATTCAAAACAACACCAACCAATGTTCCGGTTTCGGCAATATCATTTCCAAATGCATATGCTAAATCCAATGTTGCTTCGGTCATTCCTTCAATTTCCGTTGCGTCAAATCCTAACTTTGAAAGTTCTTTTTGCAAAGATGCTACTTCACCCGCCGTGAATGCCGTTGTTGCACCAAGTTTTTTTGCGGTTGTGGTTAACATTTCCAATTCACTCGCGGTTGCACCACTAATTGCACCCACTTGTGCCATTTCAAATTGAAATTCCGTAAATGATCCCATTGCACGTGTGAATGCTTTGAATGCTAATATTGCAATTCCAACCGCACTTGCAACACTCGTTATTGCTTGTTTATAATTTCCAACATTCCTTTGTTGCCTCCCCATTTGCGCATCCATTTGTTTTAACGCAACGGTGTTTGTTTTCACCTTTGCCGTTAATGCGGAAAATTCTTTTTTGTTTTTTCCTAATGGATCGGATAATTTCCGCGCTTGTGCGGTTAAATTTGCATTTGCTTTTGTTAATGAATCATATGATTTTGATGAATCTCCAACCGCTTTTGCGTTTTTTAATAAATCGGTTTTCCCTTTGTTTAATTCACCCCGCAATCCCTTCAATTTTGTTTCGGCGGTAACAATTTTTGCATTGTATTTATCTTGTGATTCACCCGCGCTTTTTCCCTCTGCTTTTAATTTTTTTAATTCGGCGGTTGTTGAATCAATTGATGTTTTTAACTTCACCATTGAATCCGTCCCCTCAACCCTAATATTTAAAATTGTATCTAATGTAGCCATAATTATTTATTATTTTTATTAATCACCGATTGTTAAACGTGTGTAAAAATATGTTTGTGTTCTATTTACTCCACCTAAATTTTGCGGAACTCCGGTCATTACTTCACGAAATTCATTTGTTACAACATCTTCATAATACACAACACCTCCCCCACCTTCACGAAAAATTCCATCCGCTTTAATTCCAAACGCCGTGCGACCATTTGCGGTAACTTCAACCGTGTTTTTTGATCTTGAATTATTGCCATCACCAATAACAATTTTGTTTGAATTGTTGATTAACTGATTATTCCCAATTGAAATTGAACCCGCATTTACGTTTTGATTATCACCAATGTTTGATGATGTATTTCCACCCGTTACCGGTGCGCGAATTCCATCATCAAAATAATTTGTTGATGTGCTTTTACCTAAAACAATTGGTGCAAATTGTTTTGTTGCTAATGATGATGTGTTAACACCTTTGTTAAATAAAGGAATTCGTGTTTGATTAAACATCCCCAAACCGTTAATTACTTCATTACTTGATACTTTCCATTTTCCATTGTTTACCGGTTCCGCATTGAAATCCGTGTGTTGCCCCGTGTCATTTTCACCGCTACCATTGTTGATGTTTGGAAATGTGTTTTTTAATATTCGTGTGTTGGAATATTCATAAAGTTCAACTTTCGTTAACTCATTTTTCCCAACTTTAAAATCAATGATTTTGTTTAATATCCAATATGTATTTGCTTGGGGGGATTCAATAAAAATTAATTTTCTATAATCTAATGATGCAATATCATTTGATGTTAACATGGCATAAATGGTTTTTATTTTTGGCCGTGATAACATTGAAAGAATATTTTGTTCCCAAAACATTTTATATAATCCCGCATTTTCTTCATATGGAACGGTTGATGGAAATGCATTAATTTGTGAATCTTCAAAATATAATGATGGATTTGGATAACCCACATTGTTAAGTGAAAGTGAACCACCCAATGTTCCATCCTGATCACTATAAGTTCCCGCAAATGGATATTTATTTAAATCACTCCATTCATATGTTGTATCACCATCATTACCCCAACGCCACGTTGCAACACTTGATGCACCCGCAATTTGATTTAACGGTTGCTCTCCATACCAAATTAATATGCGGGGTGCATAATCGTTTATTTTATTTGGTTGTTGCCAATTTTCGGAATTACTCCAAATGTGGGAATATTCACCGTGAATAATTGGTAAAAACGGTTGCATGTATGAACCATTATTATTTGAAATTGTTTTATCATATGCATGATATGTTGGTGAATAAAATTCCGTTCCAATATTTTGATCTTCATTCACGTAAAGATCACCAAGATTTAAAGAATGTGAACCCAATTCACATTTTTGCGCCCTTCGTCTATTTCTTTCTTCAACAAATCCATCCGTTGAATCATTTTCATATGTGAAACAAAGATTGCGTTTTAATGCATCATAAATAAATGTATTTGTGTGATCATTTAAATGATCCACTTTTTCAGTCCAATTAATAGCTTTGTCAGGTGATGCAAAGAAATTTCCACGTGGTTCAACAATTATTTCTTTTGTTGCTTCATTTGATTGCCAAAATAAATTGAACATTCCCGTTAAACCATTTACCCAATCCAACTGTTTTGTATCACACGGCAACATTGATACAATATTTACGGAACCACCATCAATAATGTTAGGCAACAAACCACCGTTAAATGTATTTGATTTAACACGGTATTTCATTTGTGTTAATCCAATTACCCTTTCACTACTCGCATTGGCACTTGTTGAACTATATCTTTTTTCACACGTTACTTCACTATAAACAAAAACCCTATCATTTCCACTTAAAATTTCAATTTGGATATTTGATAAACCCATTGATTCGGTTAAATCCACACCGGATAATGGTGAATCTTCACAATAAAAAAAACTTTGCGTTGCCCCCGCCGGATTTAATTTACGTTTTGAATCTGATGCAACAATATGATATTTTCCCGTTGATGCCTTGTAATGAATCAAATGCATATTAAAAACGTATGTTGTTCCACGCTTTATAATATCATATCCATCAAATCCCCCCGCATTATATGAACATGGATCATTTGCACCTCCATTGCCCGTTCCACGATCATTAATATTTGATGGTGCTTCATCATATGGTTCAACCGGATTGTGTATTTCATATGCGTTTTCCATTTGTAATTGTTGGGAACAATTAAATGCATATATACCCGCAAATGGAGATGAAAATGTTGCGGTGTCTAATATTACACCGGTTGTATTTGTAGGTGAACCGGTTTGTTGGAATATATCACAACTCACACATGTAAAATTCAAACCAATATTTGTATTTGGATTATCGCAATCATCCGTCCAATTCCACGGGATTCGCGGTTGTGAACCTTGATAATCACCATAGCATCCCCAATACCAACCCGCAATTGTTCGCATATCCATTGATTGCAACCCACCAAAATTTGTTGGTGATTCATCATCAAATTTTGGTGAAAAATTTTGTGTTGTTATTAATCCGCTTGGATCGGAAATTGGTGTAACTAAAGCTAAATCATTCATTTGCCCGTGCCACGTGTTGCCAATTGCACCGGCACAATCATTTGGTGTTCCGCTTGTATTATTATAATTCAACGGAATTTTCCAATCTGACCAATTTGATGTTGATGATTCATATTCAAATGCATAATCCGTTAATACTGCAAGACTATTTACAAAATCTTGTTTTGGTAATAATGAAATTAAACGTTTGAACCATTCGGTTTCAAAAAAATCACTTATGATTGTATATCCTTGTTGCGCAAAAATACATTTAATCATATTGTAAATATAAAATGCCGGAGCCATGTCCGAAGGTGTAACCACCGCATCCCCATTTTGATTTTGATAATTCCATTTTCCGGTATTTACCAAAGGATAAACAATATGCGTTCCCACTCCACCAATAATTTCACCCGCTTTATTAAATTGCCATGTATTTTCTATATCCGATTTTGAAAAATTAACAATGGTAGGATTTGCACCAAAAAATCCACCCGCATTAAAATCTATATCACACAAATTTAATTCGGACAAAGCATTTACCCACTTGTAATTTTCACCAAACACAACACATTCATAGGATTTTGGAATATTATTATACGTTGTTCCTTTAATATTAAATTGACCTTCTAAAACAATCAATCCATCCACATAAATTTGTGCGGAATATTCTTCAATATATTGATGTGATTCGTAAAGTGAATCCGAATAAAGATTTTTTAAAGTTGTGTTATTTAATTTGGTTGCGGGAATTGAAAACGTTTTTGAATATGAACCTTTTGATGATTCCGGATCTTGCACATCCTTAATTGAATATGTTATTGCTAATGGAAAATCCGTTGTTTGTTCAATGTCTAATTTTAGTTTTGTTCTAACATTTGTAACCGCATCAACATACGTAATAATAAATTCAATATTTGGGGGATTTTGTGCCATAATTAATTTCTTGGATTTCTTTGATTAACTGACATTTCAAATTTGAATTTTAATCTAACTAAATTATCATCCGTGTTTAATATCGGTGTTGATTCGCCCGTTATTACAATTGGAACAAATTTATACGGAACCAATAACGCATTTGTATTTGCAAGTGAATTTTGAATTAATAAATTTGAATCATTTTTTTCACGCAAATAAACCTCCGTTGATGAAAACATTTCCGCAAAGAATTTAGCAAAATCCGGTTTCATTGGTTGCGTAGTAACCGAATAAGTAATTGTATTTTCATTTGACCAATTGCCCTTGCTGAATTGCATTGAATCCCCTAATGGAAAATATCCCAATGATTGTTCGTATTCCGTAAATTTATTTTTGGCGGATTTTTTAAATACTCCTTTACTTGTAACCTGATCAAACGCCCCTAACATATTTTTAAAACAAAAACGCAAATAACCACTATTTAAAATACAAGAACGATCAACTTTAAATGTTATTGTTGGCACATAAGTTAAATATGCACATGCTATTGGATCATTTGAAATGCTTGATTGAATATATACGGAATAATAACCAACTAAAGAAAAATTAGTTCCTTCACCAATATTTGGTGTTAAACTATTTTGCAAATCTCTAAATCCTATTGATACCGTTGTAAGGTTATCACTCACGGGAATAAGATCCGGAACATAATGTAAACTCAATGGTGCTTTATTAACATCATATGTAATTACCGATATTCTAAATTCGCAAATGTTATATGCTGACCAATCCGGAAAAAATCCCAACATGTATTGTTCAGTTTCGTGAATATCAATCCGCATTGTAACACCATCAAGTGGATGATTTGTTAAAAATAAATTTCTTTGATTTTGTTTTGATGGATTATATGCAATTGAATAATTATCAAATACGGATGTGAAATTTACACCGCTTTGCCCGTTAGATTCAACCAATTGATTTAAATATTTTTGTGTTGGTGAACCTTCGTGAATATAGAATAAATTTGAATTTGTATATGCGGGATCCAAAACAATTAAACCCGTTGTTGCATCTAAATATTCACGTTGAAATTTCACACGAACTTTCCACCCCGCAATTTCACGCCAATCTTGAATTGCAAACGGTAATGCAAGTGTTGGATTTTGTCCTAATTTCCAATTATTCGGTGCATCGTTTAAAGTGTATTTTGTTTGTATGTTGAAAATCTCGGATGCATCAAAAATGAAATTATCCACGTTTGATAAATTCGGAGCCATTCTATATTTCGCACCAATTTGTGTTGTTATTAATCCGGTTGCCTGATCTATATAATAACATGATGCAATAATGTTTGTTGTTGATGCGGTTGTTTCGGTAACATCAAAAACAATTGGAATTAATGTTGAACAAATTATATTTGTATCCGGTTGTGTGTTTATTACTATTGCCATATTAAATTATTATTTCAAAATTTTGTGCTAATCCATCCTTTAAAACTTTGATCACTTCGGATTCATAAATTTTGCTAATCTTTTGAACTTCTAAATTAACCTTTTGTTCTGATTTTCTTATAAATCCCAATTTTGCTTTGTTCATTGGATTGCCTTTTCCATATCCACCACGTGATGTTGATGTTTGTTTGGTTGCAATTGCAAATGCTATTCCACGCACCGTGTCGTTATCACTTGCAATTCCTTTTACTTTTATCCAATTCATCAACCCTTGAATGTATGCGGAATTACTTGCACCGCTTCGTGTTGATGCATCAAACGGCACATTTTCCGCACTCACTCCATATTCCACAACACGCCAATAAGAATTTCCTAAAATTTTCAAATCAAAACTAAATGCACCCGTTGGTGTAATAAGGTGTTGAAATGAATTAATTAATGATCCGGATGCGTTACGCTTCAACGCAATCAATTCCAAACCCAAAATAATTTGAATATCCGTTGCAACTTTTTTTACCGGTGATAAATTCATTTTAATTATGGATTACAAAAACGGTAAAAGTTAAAACTAAATGTTACTTTCAAACCAATTAAACGGTCATTGGATGCCTCCTTTAATCTTGAAATTTGTATTGGTGCGGTTAAAACAAAATCATTTCCAAGTTCAACAAATTCAAACCACCAATTGTTAAACCATTGTAAAACGTCATTTTCTAAATTATCCCATTCCTTCAAAAGTTCAACATTAATTACTGATTCCTTTATTGAAATTGTGTTTAATTCCGTAAATGCATCCGCAATAAATGGTGATGTTTCAATTGTAATATAACAATCTTCGGCGGTTGCGGTAAAATCAAATATTATATCCGTTGTTGTTACGGCGGAAAAAATTGCAATATCACTTGCACCCGCAATTGTTCCCAATTTTATATTTGAATCCGGAACACCGTTTAAACCTTTAATATCTACAACATAAATTCGTCCAATTATTAATTTAAGTTTTTGATCAATTGCAATTTCCGTTACACCCGTTGGTGTTAAATAATTTTGTCTATATGTAGCACCAACAATTTCGGATCCTAATGCCGTTGTTGGAACACTCTTATTCGTCCAATCATCCGGCGGTGTGTTACCGGTTGCACCAACCCAATTAACACCATTTTTTACAAGTTCATCACCCTTTACCGGAATTAATGTTGTATCATGTTTATTATATGCCGTAAACGTCCAACTTGAATTTGTCAATATTGTATTGCGGTTGAAATCGGTTGTTGCAATTGACATTTCCGGCGGATTAATTATCATCAACGGCAAATCCTTTGAATGTATTTCATCAACGTGTTGTGGATAACCCAACAAACATTCACCTTTTGTAAACGTCCAATTACGGATCATCTTTGTAACTATTTCTTCACTATTTATTATTGCACTCATCTTGATTTTCTTTTGCTATTTGCCTTTTGATTTGCTTCATCTTGCATTGCGTTGCGCACTTCATTTTCATATTCGTTATGTGCGGAACTCCATGATAAAAATGTAAAAATAATATACAAATTTGTTTCACGGCATGAATCAATTGCGTTTAAATTTCCAAACGTGAACAATCCCGTTTTTGCAACATCATATAAAGTATTTAACCATCCGTAAGGTTTCATTATTTCCCAATTGTTCGTTGCATGTCGGTTATCATTTCGGTTTCCGGATTTATAAACGTTTGGATATTTGCTTTGTAAGTGTTTATTTGTTTGCTCAAAAAAAAAATGAATCCCCAAACTTTTTCCATAGTTAGATTTTCAAACATCTTTGTTTTTTTAATTACCAATTGTTCATCAAACACCTCATTTTGTTCACGGCATAAAATTGCAATTTGTTCCGCAATTACTCCAAACTTTCCGGATTCGTGTTTTTCTGCTAACATATCCAATTGCGCCGTTTCTATAAAATCACCAAATGTTGATTCTTTCATTTCCGCAATTGGATAAAAGTATTTTTTCCCTTTGTAGGTAAATGAATTTTTTACACCATCTTCAATAACCATTTCTTCAACATCACCATTTAAAAAATTAGTCATTAATAATAATGTTTCACCCATTTGCTCACCATCCACCAAATTTATTGTTGCTTCATCTATTCCCGTAAAAGTTGAAAACACTTTGCGGTTTGTTTTAATATTGTGCAAATCACGTTCCAACTTCAACGCCTTTTTTGCCGTGTCCGTTTTTGGTTGTTGATCTTCGTTTGGTTCAACAAATGCATCCTTTTTAATAATGGAATAAATTTTGGAATATTCCTTTAATGTTATTTCACTCCATTTACTTGGAATTTTGCATTCTATTTCACCAACTACTAAATTAATCATTTGATTTGTTTTATGTTACAAAAGTAAAAAAATCTTTGATTGCAATTTACGCAACTAAAGGTTATCCAAAATATAAAATTTTTGTTTTGCTCAATTCAAAATAAATTCGCATTATTAACGCATCCGCAATATCGGGTGAATGTCCTAACAATTGTTTTATCTTATCCTTTGGTGTGATTGATAATTTGTTATCCTTGTCAACATCGTGTTGTTTCACCATTTCAAATTCCATTATTATTTTTTGTCGCAATGTTGGATCCTTTACATTTATAAATATTTGGCCGTTCATTACCTTTTGCGCGAACTTATAATAACATTGTGTTTTAAGGTTTCTAAAGTTTTCATTACCTAATGCACGGGAATTATTTACAAAGGATTTACACCCCTTTAAAATGTCAACAAACCCACCACCAACACCATCCGAATCCGCAACAATATTTGAACGTTGAACATTGTGTTTTTTTGCAAGATCATCAACCAAATTTGCAAGTTCATCAATCGAATTTTTATCCAACGTTTTAATTTCTTCAACCCTCCAATCATTCCACAAACAAATAACGGATTTATCACGCCCATAACGGGCAACATCAACGGATATATATTTGGCTCCAACACCCGAAACAAAATCATTTGTGAACATATCATTCAACGCATCAATTGAAAACAATTGTGTGTCCTCATCTGAATATTCCCAATCACCAAACAACAAACGTTTTTGATTCAACACATCCAATTGTTGCAATTGTTTAATGTAATGTTTTGAAATGTTTGGGTTATCCGTTACCAATGATTGAACAAATTGTTTTGTTTTTGGTAATGTATTTGATTTAAATGGTTTGTAAAATTCGGTGTAAATCCAACCTTTTGATGGGTTGCATGTCATTAACAATTTTGGAATTAATCCGTGTTCGTCTAAATTGTAGCGCATCCGTGATTGAATAACATTAAATGCCATTGGTGTAATCTCGGTTGCTTCGTCTATAAATGCACCGGTTATTTCCATTGAACCAAGTGAATCAAAATTGGGATCCGAAGGATAATGAAACAAATCTTTCAATAAAATTTCACTTTGTGATTGGTGAATTGTAATTAATGATTTTGTTTCGTGATACGTAAAATCCACATTTGCTTTTAAACCTTGCATTGCACAAACTTCAAAGAATGAACGCAATGTTGTTTCTTTTAAATTCTTCAAACGTGAACGCCCGATTACATATCTTGTATTTGGATATTTCAAACATTGTTTTAAAACCCAATAAACACCCAACATTGATTTTCCACCACCCGCACCACCTCCATACAATACAACGTTTGTTTCTTGATCTTCTAAAAAATCAATTGCTATTGTTTGTTTTATTGATAAATTCATTTGTGGCATATGTTTTGGTTTCATTCCAATTAATCGACAAAGCTACTTCACCCGTAATTTCTTGCCGTTCAACATATCCACGTGATTTTCCTTTACACTTCAAATAAAACAAAATTGTTGGAACGTTCCCATCTTTAATTAATTTCCACATTTCCGATTCCGCAATGTCAATTGCAATTTCTTGGATATCATCAACCGCCAATTTAAAATCATCATCACTTTTGTAATATCGGTAAAATGTGGAACGTGAACATTTACCAAAATGACATGCCAAAGTTACATTTCCCATGTTTTGCTCCATGTGTTGTAATAATACATCCTTTGTAATCTCGGTGCGCTTTTGTTCCTTTTTTATAGATTGTGCCATTTCGTATTAATTTAAGTTTTCGAAAATTACCCAATCCCGTTTTTCTGCAATCAAATAAAATTGTTTATCTAACATTTTAAATTCAAAATCATCTTTCATTTCTGATGCTTTTGCTTTTTCAAATATTGCTTTTGATACTTCACGAATTATTTTCATTTTAGCCATACGACAAAAATACAATTAAAACTTTATAAAATAAAGGTTTGTTTTAATCGTTGTTGAATCCTTCGTGATTGAATCCCCCTAATGAACTAATTGGAACATTCAACGCTTCAACAATTGCAAATTCAAAAATCTTTGATTTGTTTTCATATCCTAAAACCTCACCCCAATTTTCACATAATTGTTCCCACATTTCAAATGTTTCTTTTGTTACTTTCAATGTTACAACCTTATCAAATTTGTCATTGGATGAATCAATTGTTTTGTCATTATCCAAATATGAATTTAGTGATTCGTATTTTTTAAAATCTTCGTTTGATTTATATTTATCAAATTCTTTACTCATGGAAAATATTTTAAATGAAGAACGGGAAACAACCACGCTTCCCGTTCACCCAAAAAAAACCGGCTACAATTAAAACAAACAAAATTGCAACCAATTATTAATTTAGTTTAAAGATAAATTATTTTTATCCTTATCCAATTTTTTTTCTTCGTTTTCTTTGTTTAATGCTTCTTGCACTTGCCCCATCTTCGCCCATAATCCACACATCCGATATTGTCGCGCCATTTCAATTTTAATTAATGTTGTTCCCAAATTATTTTTGTGTGTTTTTGTAAACGTGATCAACATTTTTTCACATCCATCCATTTGTTCTTTTGTTCGTGAACTCCAAATGGAACGCATTATTGAAATCATTTCATCCGGTATTGATATTTTTTCGTTTTTCATTTTTTCGTTTTCAATTGATTTTTATAATATTCTTTTTCTGCATCATCTAATTCTTTTTTTGTTGGCGGATGATTTATCATTAGATCCGTGTTTATAATCATATCCGCAACACGTGCCAATGTTTCTTTGTTAAATTCTGATTCACCCAAATCAACCATTTCCATCAATTCAAATGCTTGTGGGTTTTGGTTGTTTATTATCTCCAATCTAATCAATGACATTATCCTAAAAAGTTCATCTTCATATGAAATTTCTTCATCACCTTTTATTTGTTTTCTTGCGGTTGCTAAAATCCATTTGTGGAATGCGGTAAAATCTTCAATTATAAATTCACAATTTTCATTGCATCCGGAACATCTATTGTTGTTTTCTATTACATAGCAAGAACAACAATTTGATAATACATTTTTCCGATATTCAACATTCATTATTTCCATTTTAGTTAAATTCTATTGTTATCTTTTTTGTTTCAAAATTTATTTCAATTGCCGTTACTGATAAATCACAATCCTTTTGAATTTCCGTTTCGGATATTATTTCAAATCCTTTGATGTGATCGGTTAATGAAATTTCTTGTGAAAATAAAGTAAATGTTTCATCTTCGTCTTTCTTGTAATATTCTAAATGAATATCAATTGCAATTTTGGTTGCATATGCCCCGAAATTTTTAATCCCCCATTCACGTGTTTCCAAATAAAATTCCCATTCAATACGTGCAAATTGCGAAACATCTTCAATTTCAAGGAAATCCAATTTAACGGTTTCTTTTAAAAATTTTTCAAGTTCAACATAATCAAAATAAATTTCATTGTTCTTTGTTGTTGTTACGAATGTCATTTGCATTTTACGATATTTTTTAATTTAAAGATATTTTTTTCACTCCATCGTTGGATTCTATTTTTCAAAGATCGTTTAACGTATTCAATGCCGTGTGTTTTTAATTGTTGTTCAACAAAATATTTTAATTCATCTTTACCATCGTATTGAATCCAATCTTCAAATTCTTGTGTTTCATATTCTTGATAAACGGATTCGCTTGAATAATCCCAATGATCGGAAAAAGATATTAATGTTTCATTTGCTTCAATCGAATCACGGAATGATTCAAAATTAGACGTTCTAATAAAGTTTAATTCATCTTCGAACCATTCACACCAAAAAACTATTAAAACATCATCACGGTCTTTAAAATAGTAAACGGTGCATTCTAATCCGCCAATTGTAGTTTCATAATCTAATGTTTCGGTTCCATTGTTCAAAATGGTTAACATTATAAATTCGTGATTGTTTTTCATTGTGGTTGTTTTTGGGTTTTTGTTTTTAGATGTTGCAATACATTTTTGATTCCCATTCAAAACCAAATGATTCATCCAATTCAACGGTAAATCCTTGCGCTTCAATTTTTTTGATTGTTTTCTTGATCTTATTATTATCAAGTGTTATTGCAAATGATTCAAGATTTAAAATCACGTTTTCAAGTTCACAAATTTTCTTTGTTGAAACGGTTGTAAATGCACCCACCGTTTGAATTACGTTTAAAACACGGTTGTATTTGATGTGTGTAATTATCATTTTGTTTGTTTGTTGTGGTTGATTCATACCGCAATATACAACAATGTTTTAATAAAACAAGTTTTTTTTTACTTTATTTTAATAAATGTTTCTATTTCCCACGTATAAAGACTTTTAAGGATTTCAACAACCATTAATTCATTATCCGTAATCAATCTTTTTTCACCATATTTTAACGCAAAACAATTATTTCCGTAATCAATCCAAACCATTCCACATTTCATTTCCGTTAAAACAACACTTCCATAAAGTTTTGTAAAGGTAACATCTTCAATTGCGTTTTTTAATGCTTCATTGTTCAATTCAAATGCACCATCGTATTTTGTTTTTATTTTTTCAATCCGATCCAATTCATTTTTTGCACCCAAAAATGTTTTGTATTTTTTTGAAAGTTCTATTCCGGAATATGAAACAACTTGAAAGTAATTTTCTATTTGTTCAACTTTATTCATAATGTTTGTTTTTGGGTTTTATAAATTACATTGATATTTAACGTGAACAAATCATATCAGGATTGAAAGTTTCAAATTCCTTTTGCGCCCAATTTCGCGCATCATCATATGATTTAAAAAATTTAGTTTCTTCAAAAAAATCTTTATCCTTATTTAAATAATTTATATAAAATTTGAAATCTTGATTCATAATATTTGTTTTTTTGGGTTTAAAAAAATGCGGGGATCTCACCCGCCGGTTTTTTTTAATGGATAACAATTAATCCATTTGCAAAACTTTGTTTGTGCCACGTGCAAACACAAATTCCTTTTGCATTTCTAATAACAAAATCTTTGTTGATTTTTTTTGATGTTAATGCATCCGGACATAATTTCTTGATTTGCTTAATTGTTGCCTTTCCGAATGTTTTTTGTGTGGTTGTTACTTGTATCATAATGTTTGTTTTTGTTTGTTTGAACACTTCAAAGATACAACAAAGTTTTACTTATTCAACATTTATTTTAGTTTATTTTCATTTAATTTTGAAAAAAGGGGGCAATGCCCCGCCCCCATTGATTTTTTTATCTTTCTAAATTTCTTTTTTCTTCTAAAATTGAAAAATAAGCAAATCCGTATTTTGGTGAATACCGGTTGTTTTTTGTGTTCCATTGCAATTTGTAATGATCTCCACAAAAATCAAATATTAATGTTTTTCCATTCCTTGTAAAATCAACAACTTTGCACACGTATGAATCTGATCCATTTGATTTTGTAAATTGTAAAGGATTGATTAATAAATTTGCACGTTCAATTATTTTTTCTTCATTACTAAGATTTTGAAATTTAGATAAAACTTCAATTTGCTTTAGATTCTCAACTTGGCTTTTGTTTAATTTGTTTGGGTTTTTCATAATGGTTTGTTTTTGGGTTTAAAAAAATGCGGGGATTTCACCCGCCGGTTTTTTTTATTTTATTAGATTTTCTAATTCTTCAACGGATTTGTTTTCTTGATCTACAAATGAAAAGAACGTTGCATTGATTACTTTGTTTGTTGTCATATTCCAATCAATTTCCGTTTTCCATGAATGAACAATATTTTTTTTAATTAATGAAGATAAAACCGCACGTAAAGTTTTGATTTCAATTCCGGTTGCATTTGAAATATCTAATGCTTCAATTGGTGAATATCCTTCCTGACCAATCCACATATCTAATTCGTTAATCATTGTTGCAATTACTTGTGTTTCTAAAGTAGTAAAGTTTTTCATAATGTTTGTTTTTGTGCGTTTGTTTGTTTGTTGCACACTTCAAAGATACAACATTCTTTTACTAAATCAACATTTATTTTAGTTTATTTTACTTTTATTTTGCATTTTATCCGGAACACCCCCGTTTCATTGGGTTTTTATTTTACATCTTCATTCAAATAAAGTGTAATATCTTGAATTGCACAATCAAATCCTTTTGAAACACACGCATAATACCCCAAATCATTCAAATTTTTGATCCATTCCTTTTGTTCTTTGGTTGCATATCCTTTTTTATCCGCTTTTAATTCGATAAACATACCAAAATGTTTTTTTGTTGGATGCAAAATTGCAAGATCCGGAAATCCTTTCACATATCCGGATGCTTTCATTTTTTTTGCAATGCTTAATGATGTGCGCATTCCACCCGCACTTGCACAATAAAGCATATTTGGAAAATTATATTTAATCCAATTCACAACCGCAATTTGAACTTTCAATTCGTTTTGTGCCATCTTACAATTTTATGATTTCCTTTAAATCAACATTTGATTCATTCATTCTTACAAACGAATCTTTTATTAATTCCATTTCATAATTCGTTTCATCATCCAAATCAAATTGTTCCATCATTGCTTTCCGTATTGATCCACGTTTTAATTTTTCCTTTCGCGCCTCAATACCTTTTTTGATATATTCAAGTTTTGAAACATCGTTTTCAATTAAATCATATTTTTTTAATTCCTTGTAAACTATTCCACCAAAATTTTGAACTTTAAAAAATCCGGTTTTACAAAATGCATCAAATGGTTTTAATAAATTTTTTGTAATAAAATCTTTGTGCAATCGTTTTTTTTCTGCATCTGATGTTTTCGGTGTTAAATCTTTTTGTTCTTGATTTTGATTATGCATTGTTTTGGGTTTTGTTTTTCCCCATTGTTCATTTCCAAACTTTCGTGTTTTGGCAACCTCTATTTTCGCCCAATTCAAAAAATGTGATTTTGTTTCTTTTGCACTTTTAAATTCATCATCCTTTAATTTTTGTTCATCAATAAATTGATTCAATAAATTATTTGTAAAAAATGGATCTAATAATAAATACCGTGAACAATGTTCCAACCATTCCCGTTCCTTTTTTAAATCTTCAACATTAATATATGTTGCACCATTTAGAATTGAATTCACTTTGGTATTAATAACCGGATCATTTGAAAGTTTTGGTTTTTCATCTTTTAAATTCTCATCAATTTTTTGTATATATTTTTTTTCTTTTTTAATTGTTTTATTCGTTGTTTTATTAACTGTATTATTATGTTTTAAATTTTCTTGTATTCTGCCTTTAAGTTTTCTTGTATGCGGGTTATCAATTTTTTTATATACTGCCTTTAAAATTCTTGTTCGTCCATCAAATGAAATTTGTTCAATAAATCCCAATTCTTTTAATTTTGAAATGGATGTTGAAATGGTTGTTTTGGTAACACCTAAAAATTCCGCGAAATAATCGTTTGATGCAAAACACCCCCGTTCATTATCTAATGATAATATTTCAATCACCAAAATTTTATCCGTCCATGAAAGATCATTATTTAAATAAATTTCTTTTGGGATCCAAATACCTAAAAATTTGCGGTTTTCGTTTGTTTGTTTTTTTTCCATAAATCAAATTTATATTAATGGTTTTCATTTGGGTTAAATAAAAGGGGGAATTTCACCCCCCAAATTTTTTATCCTTCGATTGTGTAACTACACATTAACAATGTGATCATTTGTATTTCCGTTCCGTTTTTTAATAACTCGGTAATATCATTAAATGATTTTGCACCGTAACATGAAAATAAATTGTTTTCAAATGTTAAATGTAATGTTCCGTGTTCCGTGTTACAAATTGACATACCACCTTCGGATTTTAACAATGTAATATCTTCAATTGCATATAATTTTAATGCATCTATTGTTGAAAGAACTTCGCTTGATACTTGATTTTTGAATTGATTAGTCATAATGTTTGTTTTTTTGTGGTTGATTACACTCCAAAGATACAACAAACTTTTAATAAATCAATGTTTATTTTACTTTATTATTAATTTAATTTTGTTTTTGTAGCAAAATCAACACATTAGAACGGTAAACCATCGGATTTTTCTTTTTTAATCTCGGTATTATACGGTGATGATTCCGTTTTTTGTTGTGGTTGTGCATCTTTTGGTTGTTCTTTTGGTATAAATGTTGACTTTTGCAAAAAATGTGTAATTCCGGTGTCGCTTTTTTCTTGCCTTGTTTTAATGTCAATTGTGATTTTCCCTAATTCATTTGCATGTTTAATTAATTCATCCGCAAATTCTGAAACGTTAGGAATTGACCATTTGATGATTGATCCGCCATTATCAAAATCAACTTGGCGTAAATATGATCCATTTATATAAATTTTTTCTTCGTTGTTTTTCATAATATTAATTTTTTGATTCGTTTATTAATTCATCTAATTGATCCAAATTTAATTCGGTCATTTTACCAATCGTTTTTAATTGGTTCAATCTGAATAAATGGGGATTCTCACAATAACTTTTAATTGTTGGTTGTGATAATTTTAATTCCGTTCCCAACTCACGTTTTGAAACTCCGTGAAATCTTAATGTTTTTGTAAATTTGTTATCTTGATTTTTCATATGTTTTTTTTATTTAAAAATTCCTTTTTTACACATTTCTTTGTATTGTTCCTTACAATCTCGGTGCGTTTGATTATCCTTTAAATCCACCATTAACGCATCCAATTCATCTTTTGGCATATCATCAAGCGAATCAATTAAATGTTCTTTAAATTCATCCGTATTGATTGAACTATTAATTAATGATTCCATAAATCCAAGATAACCAAACGAAGGTTTTTCATCTATTATTGATTTTGTTGTGTTATCTAATAAATCATCCAACCATTCTTTTTTGGATTGTTCCATTATATTTTTTTCCAATTCTTTAAAAATGAATTTTTTGCAATGGATCGTGAAATTTTATTGTTTACAACAACAACAAATACATCATTATATTTTGATTCATCAACAACCCATATTTTTTTGCTTCGTTTATTCATCCACTTACCCGAAATTGAAAGTTGTTTTTTATTCTTTATTTGTTCTTTGTGCTTTGCTTTCAATAATTCCGTGTTTTCATTCATTGCATCTTTTAAATAAAGTGAATAAAAAAATGGATCTACATCATCATTTTGTTTGAAAAAACTTTTTAAAATTCTTGCCTCTAATGTGGATTTTTTAATATTACGTGTTGACATTAATTTGATCCCCCTAATAAAACCATTTGCAAATGATGTTGCGATAAAGAAAAAAACTAAAAGTATTGCACCGGTTATTAATAAAATTTTAATCATAATTTTTAATTTTTTGTTGATTGTGAAAATTCATCCGCTTCAATTTCTGAATAAACGCCCAATGAATAGAAATTTGTAATTTGCAAAACGGCACGTGCTTTTGCTCGTTTTTCTGCCATTTCTAAATAATATGTTGATTGACAATTTTTTGGTTGTGCGGTTCCGAATGTTGGAATTTTAATCACTCCACTTTTGCTTTGCATTGATGCCGTGCATTTAACGGCTGAAAAATCGGGATCACATCTAACAATTTCATATGTTAATGTTATGTTATCCTTTGCCATTATTTTTTCAATTCCGGTTCGTGTTACAATAGCAAAACCAAATGTTTTGTGTTTAAAAATATCTTCTTCATTCAATTCATAATGAAGATACAATTCTTTCAATCTTGCGCGGTTTGTGTTTGGTTGATCCATAATTTTTTGTTTGTTTGTGTATTACAAATATAGTTAATAAAGTTTTATTTAATGCAATTAATTTTTATAAATATTTCCGCCGTATTTCGGTGTTGAATCCGCATCAATTAAACCGTTTGATGTGATCCGTAATCCTAAAACAATATCACCACGTGAAATGTTTTCAATTAGTTTTTTCCATTTTGCGTAATTTCTATATCCCGAATCAATGCACGTTTTAAATGATTTTTCACCATCATTAAAAAATAAATAATACATTGTTCCACCGGTTTTTTGTGATGGCATAGATTTTTGATTTTTAAAATGAAATTGTTTTTGATTCATAATTTTTTGGTTTGAATGGTAATTGTATTTTTCCAATTATCCAATGTGTGAATTACTTTGATCCTCGTTTTTAATTCAATTTCATTTACAATTTGATAACGTGTAAATATATTTTTTAGAAAATTTTTCATTGTGGTTTTTTTGGGTTGTAAAAAATGGGGGAATTTCACCCCCTTAATTTTTTTTAGAATTTTGTGTAAAGACCGGTTGTTGTTTCAAAAATGTTTACCAATTGATCATTGTAAATTCCGTTGAATTCGTGTTTTGTTTTCATTTCGCCACCTCTTATTGAAATGAATTCAATTTCGTATGTATCCATTGCATTTAATGAAATTTTAAGGTAATTCGCACCTGATGAATTACGTGCCAATTTCATTGTTAGAAAATTCTCACCCGCAATTAGGTTTTTAGATCCGGTAAATGCTAAAAATTTTCGGCCTCCTAACTGATTTAAAATTGTTGTTGCTACTTGATTTTTCATAATGTTTGTTTTTTTGTGGTTGATTTATACCTCAAAGATACAACATTCTTTTACATATTCAACATTATTTTTACTTTATTATTGATTTAATTTCATTTTATGAGCAAAACCAACGGTTCACAAGCCAAATTATTTTGAAAATAGTTTATACTTTACAACAATAAACCATTATAAACCCTTTTTAATGGCAAAAACAAAGGGCAACCCACGTTTGGATCACCCTTTTTTACTTAACCAAAGTATTTATTATTGCGTATTACTGCAAATATATTAATTTTTTTCGAAGAATGAAAAACAAATTGGTGCAATTCCAATTGCGCACATTATAACGGCCTCCCAACTCACGCCGTTTTCAATGATTGTGGAACACGCCGTTAAAACGATCACACCTCCAATTGTTCTTTTGGCACTCCAACGTTTAAAATCACCCTTTGTTTTGAAAATTTCCGTTAAATCTAATTTAGATAACAAAATTAAAAACGGATTCATCTATTACGTCCAAGAATTATTGCGTTAAAAATGCGTTTGATGATGTCTAAAATATCATCATCTTTTGTTGTTTCGGTTAATGCCGTAAATGTTCCCGAAATTGTGATAAGTGACAAAATTATACTTTCCCAATTTTGAATTAAAAAATCTTTCATATTATTTATTTTTATTAATTATTTGAATTTATTAAATGCTTGTATTTTTCCTTTACTATAAAACTCGGACATGCCTTATTTGCATATTCGTTATGACCGTGTAACGCTAATTTACCAAAAACGATTTTAAGACTACTATAAAGAACTAAAAACGCGGTTTCTTGTCCTTGTGTCATTGTATCTTTTGCTTTCCATTTACCCTTAACTCTGACCGATTCAACGCCCCCCACATATGCAACGCCAATACTTGTTTTATTTTCGCCCTTTGTATGCGCACCTTGTTTGAATACATCACGCCCTAAATGAATTGTTCCATCCAACCCAATCAAATAATGATATCCGATATCCGAAAATCCACGTTTCAAATGCCATTGGCGTATTGTTTCAACGGAATAATCTTTGCCCTCCGCCGTTGCCGTGCAATGCAATATGATTTTGTTTACTTCTCTCATTTTATACCTTTTTCAGCCAATAACAATTTAATATCTTGCATCCCTTCACAAAGTTCTTTCAATAGGTTTTTAACTTCACCTTCTTGCCTTTCTAAATAAAACACCCTTGATTTTATTTTTGTTAGATCGTTTGACATTTTAATATAAGTTCCTAATATTCCCGTGAAACACGAAAACGCTAAAATTATTAATTCCATTTTTTATAATTGTTCCAATCTGATGGTTCCCGTAAAATTAACAATTGCATTTCCACTCGTTTTAATCAATGGCAAAATCATTGCACCTTTCACAAGTGATTGCGATAAAACTAATGAAAAACATTCATACATATTTGAACTTACTGTTTTTGTAAATGTTTGAATATGTTTTATTGTGCCTTTACTTGCACCCGCACACAATGGTTGAATATACCATAATGATAAATCAACCGTAATTCCGGCATTAGCTATTAATGCACCTTCAAATGCAACTAATGTTGGATTTGCGGATGTAACATTGTAAACAACCGCCGGTATAATATCCCCCCAAATAATATCAATATTATTGGTTGTTTGTTGTAAAAAATCGGTTGTCAAAGCAGGGTAAAAACTCCCATTGTAACCCTTCCAATTTGTGGAACTTCCGGTTTTGTTTTGATGATATCCGCGAATTGACTGAATGTCGATTTCTTTACCACCACCACCACCACCCGCAACCGCCCACACCAAATTACCGGTTGCATCCTTTTGGCAAGTTGTGCCGTTTGATGCACCCGCAAAACCTTTTGGAACGTGCAATTGTAAATCCGTTAAATCCTTGTGTAAATTTGATGCCATTTTATTTTTCTTTTGATTCGTTTTCTTTATTATCCCATTGTGAAACACACACGGCAATCCGTTGTGTTAAATTTGGGAAATCCACATTCATAATTTCCGTTTCAATACAACGTGCAATGAACGCATCTTTTGGTTCATCTTGATTTGGTGTTGGTAATGGCATATCAATAAATAATCATTCCGTGTTGTTTACTCACGGATTGTTTTTTGTTGCAATCGGTTGATGATGATAATTTATATTCCGGAAATTCCGTTGAATTCGTATCTAAAAATTCCATCATTGCTTGTAACATTACATTACCCCTTCGATATGTATCTTGTTTATAAACGTTTAATGTTTTTGCATCAACCGCCTTTGAGAATTCAGGCATTGCCGTTACAATTCCACTTGATGTTGAATTATCTTGAATTTCGTTGATTACTTCAAAACGAACAAACCACGCAAAACACGGAATTAACCATTGAGCCAAAAAATTTGTTTCTTGTGTTGTTGGTGTTCCATCCGGTGTTGAATTGAAAACCTTTTTCAAATGCAAATAAAAGTCCGCCCCAATTGCACTTTTTAAATGTGCAAATTCTGCCATTTGAATTAAATTTTCTGAAATTAAATTGATATCCGTGTTTGCATTCGTAAATGAATATTGAATTGTTTGTTGTGCCGTAATTAACGTATCATATCCTAAATAATTTTTTGTGATTGCCATAATATTAAATTGTTGTTTTTGGTTGTAAAACTCTATCACCATCTTCGGTTGCTTCGAATCCTAAAACCAAACGTTGTTCATTAATAGTTAAAACCGTTGATGGCACAATATCGGATAAAAATGATACCGGCGGTTCATATATAATTTCAAAATCTGAAATATCTAATGTTGTTAAATCACCAATGATTTTTTGAATCTTTCCAAAAATCAAACTTTCAACATCTTTGATAATTGTTCCCATCACCATTTCCCACGCAACACGAATTTCATTTCCCGTTGAACTTAATTTGCCGGAACTTACAATTCCACTCATTGCCGGTTGCCAACGGTGCGAAGTGATAATGTTTTGGGATGTCAGTTTTTGCAATTCCATAAATGAACCATCTTTTGCATCGGATAAAACGGTAACACTTGCGGGTGCGGTATCACCATTTTTTACAAGGAATAAAATCTTTGAATTATTATCTCGCCCCGTCCATTTTTCTTGTGCTTCTTTTACTAATTTTTCCGCTTCTTCTTCACCCATATCACCATTGATTTCAACAATTGCGCTTGGTGTAAAATTATTTTTAAACTTGGATAAATTATAATTTTGTAATTGGTGATCTATGGATAGCCATTCAAGGGATGCAACAAAATCCGGTAATCCGTAATAATTAAATGTTGCTTCATAATCTTTGAATTGAACAATCGAAGTGTTTTTTTCAAAATCAGGATAAACCGGAACAATTACCGCATCATTTTTTGATGATCCATATTCCGCCCAATTTGGGTGAATGTAAATATGTTTTTGATCTTTAGAAACACGGCACTTTGTTGCATCAATATGGAATAAATTTATCCCACCTTCATATTTTACGATTTGCATATATGCGTTCCCAAATGAATAATAATCATCTATGATGCGCCCGTAAACCTCACGTAATGATTCGCCGGTGTTTACATCCTTAATAAAATCTTCAACATCGGGATTTTCGGAAAAAAAGTTTTTCCCCATAGATAAGATTTTTTTTTGACCTAAAATTGCACGGTGTGTTGGTGATTGCCTTTTTACCTCCGCTAAAAATTGTGGAAATAAATTATCTTCACCACTCGGAACAAACGGTGTGCGAATAGATTTTAAATTAACGTCCTCACGTATTTTTTCGGGAACGCCAATATTGAAAACATCGAATTTAGTAAAACCTTTTTTTTTCGCAACGTCTTTAATCGTTTGCGTTGTTTTCTTCGATTTCTTCATTTTTTTGTGTTGATTTGATTTCCTTTACGTGTTGAAATCCAATTTTATACAATTCTTTTAATTCCTTTTGTGTTACTTGTGTTGGGTAATAATCCCTTCCATTATGTCGAAATTTTTTCGCCCTTGCAACATCTTGTGTTAATTTATATTTAGCCATTTTAATTTATTTTTATTTTTCTAAAATTACAACTTTTATTTTTTAGATAAAAAAAATTGGGAACACTCTTAAATGTTCCCAATCTTATTTGAATACATTTCAAATTTAATCTAATTTTTACATATTAAATAACCTCCATTTAAATAAATGGTGCAACGGTTGTGCTTCCCGTATATTCACGCGGGTATTCGCCTTGTTGCGTTGTTATTGTGATCAAAGTTCCGTTTGCATCTTGCAATGCCATACCGGTTGCCTCTGCACCGCTTGTAAACTCCATATATGCGGTTTCATCAAAAATTTCATCCCAACCTAAAACAAACTTATATGTTGCGGGTATTGGTGAAACGCAATCATCTGCATAAGATTCAACAACCGCCGTAATTCCGCATGATGTAACTAATTCCATTAAATCAAAATTCACAACTCCGGTTACTTTTGGAATGTAAAATTCTAATGAAATATCAATCATTGTTGAACCGTTTTCACGTGTTGCATCCGCCGTAAATCCCGCCGTTCCACGATCAAATTGCCATTTGTAAAATACTTTTGATGCAACCATTGTTACCGCATCGTAATCTAATAATCCCGCCGTTGTTCCCGCCGTGAATGATTCAATATCATCCGTGTTTGTTAACCAAATTGTTTTTAATCCGCCACGTCTATTGCGGTCGCAACAAACAACGGTGTGTCCTGATGTTATAGCCATAATTTTTTTTTATTTAATTTTATTAATATCCAATTACAACCAATGAATCATGCAAGAATTGAACGCCTAATTTGAAATATGCACGAACATAAACTTTTTCCGTTAGATCATCATAAAACATTTTCATTTCGCCTTCGGGATCGTTTGTATCGGTTCCAACTGCTAAGTTTTGTTTTGCTACGTAAACCGCACGAACATCCGTTGCAATTGCACGTTGTGTTGTTGCAACATCCCAATCATACATTGGTATTACTTCAACACCTCTGAAATACACTTTCATTGATCCATCAACTAATTGTGAAAATCCCTCCGCATTTCCCAAATCTTCTAATGAAGTTAAGTAATCATCATAAATTAAACGTGAAACATAAAATCCTTTTTCATTATTTGCAACACCTTGTAATGCACTTGGTGCATTCGCCCACATTGCACGTAATGCCGTTAAACCATTTCCGGCAATAAACGCACCGGATGCCGGAATTGTTACTTTGTTTCCATTAACAACCGCATCCGCTTCTAACAATTTCCACCATCCATTTGTTGAATTGTAGCATGATGCACTTGCACCCGCTTCCGCCGTATCACCAAACCATGCCAAACGGATCACATCACGAGAAATGCCATTTCTAACATTTTGTAAAATGGTATCCATTAGTTGTGTTCCTTCTAAATTAAAAACGTTAATTCCATTTCTAAATGATTCTTCTAAATATGTTCCAAAGAATTCATCTTGACATTGTGAAACGGCTACACGCATACGCCCCGCCGTAATTACTTTATCATTTACATCAAAAACATTTCCCGTGTCCGTTGATGAACATCCGGTGTATTTTTGAACTATACAACTAAGCGAATCCGCCGTGTATAAATTCATAACGTGTTTCACGTTTGGTATTACTCGGAATTGCATTAAATCCGAATCACGAAAGATTGGTTCCAAAAACAATTCCGTAAAATTCGCACCGCTATAAGTTGCGGTGATATTGTCATGTGCTACGTTTGCCATTTTATTTTTATTTTAATTT
>Ga0114997_10000576_pt1 | contig 30359 bp, 31 predicted proteins | sample ArcticOcean_MG_C_2_FD_87045 | JGI IMG/M metagenome (GOLD analysis project Ga0114997, IMG submission 87045) | Marine microbial communities from western Arctic Ocean - ArcticOcean_MG_CB4_136 | ecosystem: Environmental > Aquatic > Marine > Oceanic | place: Arctic Ocean: Canada Basin | collected... | reverse complement strand
TTTCTAGAAAAAAAATTAAGATTTTGATTTTTAATAAACAAAATAATTCAAATAACTCATCTGATTATTTATTTAACAGTGATGAATTTACATTTTTCGGAAAACTTAATGGCGATCTTGAGACTTTTTCTAATGAATCCTTTGATCTTTTAATTAATTACTTTAATTCTAATAATAACAATAGAGTTAATCTACTTAGTTTAAATTCCAAAAAGAAATTTAGTGTTGGATTTCTAAATGCAGACTCAAAAATTAATGATATAATTTTCAGCTTTTCTCCCAATGAAAGTAATTTGTTTATTGAAGAATTAGCGAAATACACCAAAAAAATTTAATAATGGAATTTTTAAAAGGTACTGGAGTTGCAATGATAACTCCATTCGATGATAATGGTGAAGTTGACTTTGATGCCATCCCTCAATTAATTGATCATCTTCTTTCTGATAGTTCACTAGATAGAGGTGTTGATTATATTGTAATACTCGGTACAACCGCTGAGGTAGTAACTCTTAATTCCCAAGAAAAAGATAAAATTATTAAAATAGTTATAAAACACAACAATGATAGAGTTCCTTTAGTTATTGGTGTTGGAGGGAACAATACAAGAGGAATTGTTCAGTTCTTGAATAAAAATAGATCATTGCTTTCATCCAATTTTTCATCAGTTTTATCTGTTTGTCCATATTACAATAAGCCTTCTCAAAATGGAATTTATGCTCATTTTCAAAAGATTTCACAAGCATCAGATTTACCTATAATTTTATATAATGTTCCTTCAAGAACAGGTGTTAGTTTAGAGGTTCAAACTGTAATCAGACTAGCTAATGATTTTAAAAACATAATAGCAATTAAAGAAGCTTCTGGAGAAGTCTCTATTGCTCTAGAATTATTAAGAGAACTGCCTGAATATTTTCAAGTTATTTCAGGTGATGATCTAATAGCTCTTTCTACTGTTTTAGCTGGTGGGTCTGGAGTTATATCTGTTATTGCTGGAGCTTTTCCTGATCAAGTAAAAAAAATGATTAATTATGGATTAAATGGTAATTATAAAGAGGCTTATCAAATTTATTATCAATTAATGCCTTTAATTAATTTAATATTTAAAGAAGGAAACCCTTCAGGCATAAAACGTCTTTTAGGTAATCAGAATTTAGGGCTTTGTAGAGAGAATTTAAGACTTCCTTTAGTTCCTGTTTCTGATCAACTTAGATCTGAAATTGATATTGAATTCAAAAAATATAGTGATTGTTTATCTAAATAATTATGAGAAAAGTAAGTTTATAATTATATTATTTAACTATTAAAATAGTTTTAAGTATCTAATTTTTAGTAATTTCGCAAAATGTTAAAAAACATTAGATTAGTTTTTACATTACCTATATTTTTTTTGATTTTTTCGTGTAGTGAATATCAGAAAATTTTAAATAAAGCAACTATAGTTGAAAAAAATAAAGCTGCAGAAAAATATTATAACGAAGGGGAGTATCGTAAAGCATTGAATCTTTTTGAACAAGTTGTTCCTTCATATAAAGGAAAGCCCCAAGCTCAAAGAGTAGTTTTCTTTTTTGCAAACTCATATTTCCAAACGAAAGATTATTATCTAGCCGTTTATCAATTTAAAAATTTTGTAAAAACTTTTCCTAAAAGTGATCGTGTAATTGAGGCTGCTTTTATGGGCGCAAAATCTAATTATATGTTATCTCCAAGATATAGTATTGATCAAAATGAAACTTACACTGCTATTGATGAACTACAAATTTTTATTAATAAATATCCTGAAAGTGAGTTTACAGAAGAAGCAAATGGATATATTCAAGAATTACAAATTAAGTTAGAGAAAAAAAACTTCGAAATATCAAAGCAATATCATACAATAAGAGATTATAGAGGAGCTATTAAATCATTAGATAATTTTATTTTTGATAATCCTGGAACTATTTATCGAGAAGAAGCATTGTTTTATAAATTTCTATCTTCTTATGAAATAGCCATAAATAGTATTACAAGTAAAAAATTAGAACGCCTAGAGTCCTTAGAAAAAATATATTCTAATCTAAAAAAATATTATCCAGAAACTATTTTTCAAATCCCTTTAAATGACAAAATAGGAATTATAAATAAAGAAATTGAATTATTAAAATAAATTAAAATAAACTAACATGATAAAGTATACAGAATCAAAAGCATCATTATCAACTAAAACTTATGATAAGAATATGCTCCAAGTTAAGACTGAAAACATTTATGAAGCACTATCTATAATTTCAAAACGTGCAGGTCAAATAAATCTTGATATAAAAAAAGAGCTTCATGAGAAGCTAGAAGAGTTTGCAACTTATAATGATAGTTTAGAAGAGATTTTTGAAAATAAAGAACAGATTGAAGTTTCTAAGTTTTATGAGCGCCTTCCTAAACCTCATGCTATAGCAGTTGAAGAATGGATTAATGATAGGATATATCATAGAAATACAGATGATTCTAATCTTTAATGTATGTCAATTTTAAGTGGAAAAAAAATCCTACTGGGAATATCCGGAGGTATAGCCGCTTATAAAACTCCTTCACTCGTAAGATTACTTGTTAAAAAAGGAGCAGAAGTTAAAGTTGTAATGACGACATCTTCAAAAGATTTCGTTACGCCTCTTACTTTATCTACTTTATCTAATAATACAGTATTTGATAAATTTATTTCTGATAAAGATCAAAATCCTTTATGGAATAATCATGTTGAGATATCTTTATGGGCTGACTTAATGATAATAGCTCCAGCTACTGCTAATATTATATCTTCGATGGCTAATGCCCAATGTAATAATATAGTTATAGCGGCATATTTGTCTTCTCAATGCGATGTGTATATTGCGCCATCTATGGATTTAGACATGTACAGTAACCCTGCAACGAAAAATAATTTAAAAAAACTAGAAGAGTTTGGTAATATTGTTTTAGATGCTCCTGAAGGTTCTTTGGTAAGTGGTTTAGAGGGAAAAGGAAGATTGATGGAGCCAGAAAATATAATTGAAGCCATTGAAACCATATATAGGTCAAAGTTGCCATTGTATGATAAAGAAATATTAATAACTGCAGGTCCAACACATGAGCATATTGATCCAGTTCGATATATAGGAAATTATTCTTCTGGACTAATGGGTTATGAGTTAGCAAAAACTGCTTTGTCGCTAGGGGCCAAGGTTAATTTGGTCTCTGGACCAACAAATATTATTCTTGAAAATGATAATCTTAATTTAATTCGAGTTATTTCTGCACAAGAAATGTTTGAGGAAGTAAAAAAAATATATAATTCTTCCGACATTGTAATTTCAGCTGCAGCAGTTTCTGATTTCACTCCAGTAGAAGTATTTAATAGTAAGATTAAAAAAGAAAATTACAAAGAATTTACATCTATTTCTCTAAAGAAAACAATAGATATTTTAGGGGATTTAGGGAAAAATAAAAATAATCAATTTTTAGTTGGATTTGCATTAGAAACTGAAGACGAGATTACTAATGCGAAATTGAAATTAAAAAGTAAAAATCTAGATGCAATTGTTTTAAATTCTCTAAATGAAAAAGAATCATGCTTTGGAGGTGAAATGAATAAAATAATATATATAAATAAAAATTCTGATCCAATATTTTATAATCTTAAAGAAAAAAAACATGTTGCTCAAGATATATTTCGAAATATTTTAACTAGATATGAAAAAATTTATTAGTTTTTTATTTTTCATAATTTGTTCTGAAATTTATTCACAAGAGATGAATTGTCAAATAGTTATTAATTCTGATTTAGTTGATCAAACTAATCAACAAATCTTTAAAACTCTTGAAAATTCTTTAAATGAATTTATAAATTTTAATGTTTGGACTAACAAAAGCATATTGATTAATGAAAAAATTTCATGTAGTTTTATTATAAACCTTTCTAGCTATAATTCATCTAATTTTGTAGGGACTTTACAAGTCCAATCTCAAAGACCTATCCATAATTCTAATTACGATTCACCTATTTTTAATCTTTTAGATAAAGACATCTCTTTTAAATATCAAGAGTTTGAGCCATTGTTTTACAATCCAAATAGTTATCAATCAAATTTAATTTCTTTAGTCAGTTTTTATATTTATATAATTTTGGGTATACAAGCAGATTCATTTGAAAATTTTTCAGGGACTACTTATTATAATGAAGCATTTAGAATACTTAATTTTTCTCAAAAATCAAATTTAAAAGGCTGGAATCAAAGTGATGGAAAGAGAAATAGATTCTGGCTAATTGACTCTCTTTTGTCAAATGCTTATATTGAATTTAGATCAATTTTATACTCGTATCATCACTTAGGACTTGACCTTATGGTTGAAAATACAAGGGTCGGAAAAAACAATATAATCAAAAGCCTCAATTCTTTTGAGAGTCTTTATGCCCGAAGACCTAATTCATACCTTATTCAAGTTTTTTTTGATGCAAAGTCTAATGAGATAGTAGATATATTTTCAGAAGGTCCAAAAGTGGAATTTTCAAATACAATTAATGTATTAAATAATGTAGCCCCTTTTTTTAGTCATCAATGGAAAAAAATCAAATACTAATGCTTTTACTTGACTGAACTATTAAAGTAAATTATATTTGAAAAAATCATTACAATTAATAAAATTTGATAAAGGAACTTGTAATTAGTAATTACGCTTTAATTCAGAGTCTTAAGGTGAATTTCAACACTGGAATGACTAGTATTACGGGTGAAACTGGAGCTGGAAAATCTATCTTGATAGGAGGATTGTCATTGCTTTTAGGAAAACGTGCTGATTTAAATAATTTAAAGGATTCTTCAAAGAAGTGTTTTATTGAAGGAATATTTTCAATAGAGAAATATAATCTTAAATCATTTTTTGAATCTTTAGAAATTGATTACGATCCTGTTACGATTATTAGACGAGAGATAATTCCATCTGGAAAATCTAGAGCTTTTGTAAATGATAGTCCTGTTACTTTAGACGTTTTAATTCGTATAGGTCAAAACCTGATTGATGTTCATTCACAAAATGAAACTTTATTCTTAAAAACTTCAGATTATCAATTAGAAGTTTTAGATGCTTTAGCAGAAAACATTAAAGCTAGGGAAGTGTTTACATTGCGTTTAGCAGAATACAATAAGGTTAAATTAGAATTAAATTATTTTAAAGTTGAGTATGAAAAACTAAATAATGAGATGGATTATATAAATTATTTGAAAAAGGAATTAGATCATTCCAATTTTGAAAATATTTCTTTTTCAGATATTGAAGATGAATTAAATACACTTGAAAATATTGAGGAAATTAAATTTCATCTGATGAAATGTTTGCAAATTTTAGATCATGAAAAAATTGGAGTTAAAATAAATTTAGCTGAAATGATTTCATCATTTAAAAAATTAAATAACCTAACTAATGAATTTAATGAACTTAAAAGTAGAATAGAGATTCTTAAAATTGAAAGTGAAGATATTAGTTTAGAAATTGAATCGTTTGCAGAGAGACTAATAATGAATCCAGAAAGAGTTGAGTATTTAAATCATAAAATAAATATGATTACTGATTTATATAAAAAACATAATGTTAGTTCAGTTGATGAGTTGATTGAGGTAAAGAATTCATTAGATAAAAAAGTTAAAATTTCAAATGATTTATCCGAAAAAATAAACAATCTATCTAGAATTGAAAAAAAATTAAACTTAGAATTAAATCAATTATCAATAAAGTTAAATAAAAGTAGACTTGAAACAATTCCAAAATTAAAAATAGAAATTGAAGGAATTTTATCAGATTTAGGCATGAATAATGCTAAATTTAATATTGAATTAAAAAAGTCTAAAGAGTTTTTATCTTTTGGAACTGATTTTATAATTTTTGAATTTTCAGGTAATAATGGAACTGATTTTAAGATATTAAAAAAAGTGGCATCTGGAGGTGAACTTTCTAGAATAATGCTTTCAATAAAAGCTATCTTGTCAAGATTTAAATCTCTTCCAACAATTATTTTTGATGAAATTGATACTGGTGTATCTGGAGAAATTTCAACAAAAATGGCTGATTTAATGATAAAAATGAGTAAACACATGCAAGTTTTTGTTATATCTCATTCACCTCAAGTTGCAGCTAAAGGCGATTATCACATTAAAGTTTTTAAGGAGTCTGATAACTTTAATACAGAAACTAAATTAAAATTATTAAGTAAGCAAGAACGAATTTCTGAAATTGCTTACATGCTTGGTGGCGGAGATAATTCTTCTACAGCAATTGAGCATGCAAAACAATTATTGAATTAACGTATATTTAAAATAAAAACTATGTCTCATAAACTTTTAGCTGGTAAAAAAGGAATTATATTTGGAGCACTTGACAGTCAGTCTATTGCGTGGAATACTGCTCAAAGTATTTTTAATGAAGGTGGTGAAATAGTTTTAACTAATGCTCCTGTTGCTCTAAGGATGGGCTCTATTAAGGATCTTGCCTCTTCAATAAATTCCCCAGTAATAGCTGCAGATGCAACATCTATAGATGATTTAGAAAATCTTATTGATTTTGCAATTTCACATTTTGGAGGAAAATTAGATTTTGTTTTACACTCTATAGGTATGTCTGTAAATTTAAGAAAAGGTAAAGAGTATACTGATTTAAATTATGACTGGATGACTAAGGGCTGGGATATTTCAGCTGTTTCTTTTCATAAACTTCTTCAAACTTTATATAAAAAGGACGCTATGAATCCATGGGGTAGTATAGTTGCTTTAAGTTATATTGCTGCACAAAGAACTTTCCCGAATTATAATGATATGGCTGATAACAAAGCATATCTTGAATCTATCGCTAGAAGTTTCGGTTATTTCATGGGTAAAGATAAAAAAGTAAGGGTTAACACTATTTCTCAATCTCCAACTCCTACAACAGCAGGTCAGGGAGTTAAGGGTCTTGATCAGTTTTTGAAATATGCACAAAAAACTTCTCCACTGGGTAATGCTTCTGCAAAGGAATGTGCTGATTACACAGTTATGATGTTTTCAGATTATACTCGCAAAGTAACGTTACAGAATTTATATCATGATGGTGGTTTTTCAAGTGTTGGAGTAAGTCAGGAAGTAATTGACTCCATTCAAGAAAAATAAATTTTTTTAATGAAAAATAAAATTTTCTTAGATCAAATAATTAATTTTTTTTCATTGGGAAAAGGAAGATCAAGATATTTTTTATTATTTATCACAATATCTTTATTATTTTGGATTTTAACTAAGCTTTCAAATGAATATAATTCTATTGTAAACTTTGAATTAAAATTTAAGAATCTTCCTTCTTATATTATTCTTAAAGATACTGCGAAAATTAAAATAAATGTTTCAGTTAAGACTAGTGGTTTTGAATTAATTTTTCATAATATTTTTCATAAATCAATTAAATTAGATTTTTCAAGTAGTGAATTTGAAAGTGGAATAATAAACTATAAGACACAATCGAGTCTTCATCTAGTTAAAGACTTCTTTGGCTCTAATGCTGAAATTATAGCTATTTTCCCTGAGGAGATAAAAATTAATTATATTAAAAACAAAAGAAAATTAGTTTTAGTTAAGCCGCCAAAGAAAATACTTATAAAGTCTGGTTATGGTGTTTCTAATGATATTAAGTTCAAGCCAGACAGTGTATGGGTAAATGGTCCTATTGAAATTCTAGATACACTATATTTTTTAAGAACTGAGTTTCCAACAAACAAATTAATTGATAAAGATTTTTTATATGAATTTAAAATTATAAATAATAATAAAAATATCTTTTTAGAAAATGAAATAGTGAATGCAAATATTAGCATAGAAAGATTTTCAGAAAAAACAATACAAGTTCCAATTAACATTAAGAATCTTCCTGATAGTATTGCTGTTAAATTATTTCCAAGTCAGGTTGAAGTGAAATTTTTAGCAAGTTTAAATAAAATTAAACGTATACATCCTAATCATTTTTTTTTTAGCACCAATTTTAAAAAAATAAATGATTCAATTGATAAATATTTACAAATAAATTTAGATTCTTTTCCTAGTCAATTAGAGAACATAAGATGGCTGCCTAAAAAAGTTATTTTTTTAATTAGAAAATAAATTATGACTAAAATAATAGGTCTTACAGGAGGAATTGGAAGCGGAAAATCTAAAGTTTTAACTGTTTTTGAAAAACTTGGTGTTCCATGCTATAAAACTGATATTGTGGCAAAGAGATTAATGGTTGAAGAACCTTCTATTAAGAATGAAATCATTAAATTACTTGGCCCTAAATCTTATAAAATAAATTCTTTAAACACTCAGTTTATTTCTTCTAAAATATTTAAAAATAAAAATATTTTAGAAGAAATAAACAATATTGTTCATCCTAAGGTATCTAGGGATTTCCTTAATTGGTCAAAAGTTCAAAATAAATCATTTTTAATTAAGGAATCAGCCATTTTATTTGAATCAGGCTTTAATTTATATTGTGATAAAATTATCTTAATTCATTCTCCTTATGAATTAAGAATTAAACGAATTATTAAAAGAGATAGTTTGGAAAGACAAGAAATAATTAATCGAATAAATAATCAAATGGATGATGAGTGTAAAATTAATTTATCAGATTATGTAATTGAAAATATTAAATGGGAAGAAACTTATAAAGAAGTATTGAAGATTTATGATATTATAAATATCAAGCTTATTTAGTTTTCAAGTTCAATTAACAAATTCTTAGTACTATTATTATAAAATTTTTATCATTTTTACATAATATAAAATTGCCTAGTGAATAAAAATTTTTTTATAGCTCTTATAGTTTTTATGATATCATCACTTACTGGAATTATTATGATTCAGGTATATTGGATTTCAACTTCTTTAAATAATAGAGATCAAGAGTTTTCTATGGCAGTAAGCCAAATTTTATCATCTGTTGCTAAAGAAATCGAGGATAGAGAATTCTATGAGTACATTGACACATTTCAAAGCCTAATTGACTCTGTGGGAGAACCTGAAAAATCTCAATTTAATGAAGTTTTCATGTTTTTAGGTAATGATGAAATAACAAATCTTTCATCTTTACACACTTTTGGTATTCTTGAAGAAGAATACAATATTTCTAGAGCTTCTGAGTTCTCTAATATTAATAACCAATCTAAGTTAATAAATTACAAAGGAGTTAAAACCACTACGATTTTAAAAGATATTTTTGATAAGGAAAATAGATTATCTTATTCAGTTGAAAGACTTAAGAAAATTGATAGAATTAACGCAATAGATAAAGCTAAGTATAAAACAATTTTTTTAGAAATAGCAAACACCTTCCCGGTACATAAAAGAATTGATGCAGTTGAATTAGATTTCCTTTTAAACAGGAAATTAAAAAATAGAAATATAGTTACTCCTATTGAATTTATTGTTCATAGTGAAGGAATTCCAACGAAAGTTAGATCAAATTATTACTCTGAGACATTTAAAGGTGAAATATATAGTATTCCAATTTTTTTGGATGATAAAGGATATAGTAAGTTAGAATTGTTAGTTTCATTTCCTAAAAAAAATAAATATGTAATTTCATCTGTACTTGGAGTAGCAGGATTATCATTTTTATTAACAATTATAGTGGTAATAGTTTCTTCTAGTTCTTTATATCAAATTATTAAACAAAAGAAAATTTCTGAAATTAAATCAGATTTCATTAATAATATGTCTCATGAATTTAAGACGCCTATAGCGACTATTAATCTAGCAATTGATGCAATATTAAGTACAAAAAAATCATCAAGTAATCAAAGTGTTAACAGGTATTTGTCTGTCATAAGAGAAGAGAATAATCGTATGCATAGTCAAATTGAAAATATATTAAAAATATCTCAATTAGATCGTGAATCAGCTAGTAGTCAAAATGAAATTCAAGATATTCATGCTCTAATTAATAAATCATTAAATCATGTGGCGCTTATTATTTCTAATAAAAATGGATTGATTTCAACATCATTAAAAGCAGATAAATTTTTTTGTATGATTAATGAACTAAATTTCATTAATGTCTTTATAAATATTTTAGACAATGCAATTAAATATTCTATTAATTCTCCAGAAATCAATGTGACCTCTGAAAATTTTAATAAAAAAATTTTAATTAAAATTAAAGATGAAGGAATTGGAATGAATAAAAAAACTCAAAATTTAATTTTTAAAAAGTTTTATAGAGAGCAAACTGGTAATGTTCATAATATTAAAGGACATGGATTAGGATTAACATACGTTAAAAAAATAATTGAATTGAATGGAGGAAAAGTATATGTTAAGAGTGCTTTAGGAGAGGGCTCTAGTTTTACCATTGAATTGCCTGTATTGACATAAATTATAAATTATATTTTAATGAAAATAAATATCAAAAAAATATTATTAGTAGAGGATGATACAAATTTCGGTAATATGCTTAAGGAGTATCTTTCTCTTAATAATTATGAAGTGATTTTAAAGAAAAATGGTATTGAAGGATCTAAAAGCTTTAATAGCTTAAAATTTGATTTATGCATTTTAGACGTAATGATGCCTTATAAAGACGGATTTACTCTTGCTAAAGAGATAAGAGCTATTGACGAGAATATTCCTTTAATCTTTTTATCGGCTAAAACATTAAAGCATGACGTTTTAAAAGGGTTTAAACTTGGAGCAGATGATTATCTGTCTAAGCCTTTTGATTCTGAAATTCTCTTAGCTAAATTAAAAGCAATATTTAATAGAATGCATGTAACTGAGACACCTCATTCTTTAAATACACAATTTAAAATAGCAAATTTTAATTTCAATTCTAAATTTAGATTATTAACTTATGGAAATGATCAACCAATAAAATTATCTCCAAAAGAGAGTGATCTTCTTCGATTGTTAATTTTATACGTTAATGACTTAATGCCTAGGGAGGTGGCTTTGAATAAAATATGGAGAGACGATAATTATTTTACTTCAAGAAGTATGGATGTATACATTGCTAAATTGCGAAAATATTTAAAGAAAGATAAAAATGTTGAAATATTAAATATTCATGGAGAAGGCTTTAGGCTAGTATTAAATTAGTGTTATTTACTTCTAGGATGAAATTTTTCTAATTCAGACAATAAATGCTGCGTATCTAGATGCATGTAAATTTCAGTTGTAGTGATACTTTCGTGCCCCATCATTTGCTGAATTGTTCTTAAATCTGCGCCATTTTCTAAGATATGAGTAGCAAAAGAATGCCTAAAAGTATGTGGGCTTATAGATTTTCTTAGATTATTTTTTTTTGCTAATTCACGAACTATATTAAAAATCATAACTCTTGATAATTTTCTTCCGTTTCGATTTAAGAATAAAGTATCACTAAATTTTTTATCAAATTTTTTAAAGATTCTATAGCGTTCGATGTAAATCTTGATTTGATTTTTTGAATAACTTCCAATTGGAACTAAACGTTGTTTATTCCCTTTTCCATTCACTAAAATTAAGTCTTCCTCGAAATATAGGTCTGATATTTTTAAATTAATTAATTCACTCACCCTTAATCCGCTTCCGTATAATGTCTCTATTATAGCTCTATTTCTATGTCCTTGAGGATGACTAAGGTCGATTGAATGAATTAGAGATTCAATTTCTTTTAATGAAAGTGTATCTGGTAATTTTCTTCCAATTTTAGGACTCTCTATAAGGTCAACTGGAGAAACTTTAATTTTATTTTCAAAAACTAAAAAATTAAAAAAACTTTTTAACCCTGATATTCTTCGACTTTGTGATCGGCTTTCAATTTTTAATGAAGATTTATAAAAAAACTCTTTAATTATGTCTTTATTACACTCTATAGGGCTACTTTTTAAATTATTTTTAATTATGAAATCAACAAGAGAATTTACATCATTTGTATAGTTAATTATTGAATTTTCAGATAAACCTCTTTCAATTTTTAGATAATTTTGATAATCGTTGATAGCTTGATTCCAATTCATAATTTAATTTCAATATCTTTTTAAAAATATTTAAAAAGATATTGAATTTGATTTTTTTTGATCTAAAAACTATTCTTATTTTTGCTAAAATAATTATCATGAAAATTAATATAATTAATGGACCTAACCTTAATCTTTTAGGTAAAAGAGAGACTTCTATTTATGGAAATGATAATTTTGATGATTTTTTTGACAATTTAAAATCTAAATATACATCAATTGAATTGAGTTATTTTCAATCAAATATTGAAGGAGAAATCATAGATCATCTTCATAAGGTTGGTTTTATTAGTAATGGTATTATTTTAAATGCTGCTGCTTATACTCATACTTCAATTGGAATTGGCGACGCCATTAAGTCTATTGAAGCCCCTGTAGTTGAAGTTCATATTTCAAATACTTTTTCTAGAGAAAACTTTAGACATAAATCATTTATAACACCAAACGCCAAAGGCTTAATTCTTGGTTTTGGTTTGGAGTCCTATCGATTAGCAATTGAGAGTTTTTTATATAAATAAAAATTTATAGATGAATAACTTCGTCGTATGCGTCTGCAACAGCTTCCATTAGTACTTCGCTCATAGTTGGATGAGGGTGAACAGTCTTTAATACTTCTTGGGCTGTAGTCTCTAGCTTTCTACCTAATACAGCTTCAGCTATCATATCTGTTACTCCAGAACCAATCATATGACATCCTAACCATTCACCATATTTACTGTCAAAAATAACCTTTATAAATCCTTCGGAACTTCCGCTAGCTTTAGCTTTTCCAGAAGCTGAGAAGGGGAATTTACCAACTTTTATATCAAGACCTTTCTCTATAGCTTGTTTCTCTGTTAGTCCTACTGAAGCTATTTCGGGCATGCAATATGTACATCCAGGAATATTACCATAATCTAAAGGTTCAACAGAATGACCTGCAATTTTTTCTACACATAAAATCCCTTCAGCAGAAGCAACATGAGCTAATGATTGACCTGTTGTTACGTCACCTATTGCATAATAACCTGGAAGATTAGTTTGGTAGTAATCATCTACTAAGATTTTATCGTTATCAATAACTATTCCAACTTCTTGTAATCCAATATTTTCTATGTTAGTTTTAATTCCAACGGCAGAAAGTATAATATCTGCTTTAATTTGATCTTCTCCTTTTTTATTTCTTATTTTAGCAATTACTCCTTTGCCTCCTGTGTCTATTGAGATTACTTCTGTAGAAGTTAAAACATTAATACCGCTTTTCTTGAAACTTTTTTCTAATTGAGTTGATATATCTTCATCTTCAATAGGCACAATTCTATCAAGATATTCTATAACAGTAACTTCAGTTCCCATTGAGTTATAGAAATATGCAAATTCAATTCCAATCGCTCCAGAACCAACAATTATGATTTTTTTCGGTTGCTTAGTTAAAGTCATTGCCTCCCTATATCCTATAACTTTTTTTCCATCTTGAGGTATTGAAGGAAGCTCTTTAGATCTTGCTCCAGTTGCTATTATTATATGTTTTGAATTTAAAGTTATTTCATTTTCTTCACTCGTAACAATAACTTTTCTCCCTTCAGCTATTTTGCCAAAACCAAATATGACATCAATTTTATTTTTTTTCATAAGAAATTTAACACCTTTACTCATTCCTTCGGCTACGTTTCTACTTCTATTTACAACTGCATTAAAATCTTTATCATATTCTTTTATTTTCAATCCATAGTCAGAAGCATGTTTTAGGTATTCAAAGACTTGTGCAGACTTTAAAAGCGCTTTAGTTGGTATGCAGCCCCAATTCAAGCAAACACCGCCAAGACTTTCTTTTTCAACTATTGCCGTTTTTAAGCCTAACTGAGAAGCTTTTATAGCTGTAACATAACCACCTGGACCGCTACCTAGAACAATTAAATCGTATGAATTATTCATAATTACATATATTTATATTAATTGTGAATTTACAAAAATAAGAATTCTAATTTATGAGGATTTTTTATTTTTCTAGATTAAAATTTATACTTGCAGAGTTAACACAGTATCGCTTTCCAGTTGAAGTATGTCCATCATCAAAAACATGCCCTTGGTGCCCTCCACATTTAGCACATAGTATTTCTGTTCTGTTTTTCTTTAAAGAAGTATCTTTTATATATTCAATAGAGTTGTCTATGCATTTATCATAACTTGGCCAACCACATCCACTATCAAATTTATTTTCACTTTTATAAAGTTCATTCCCGCATCCTTTACATGAGTATATTCCAGATTCAAAGTGATTATTAAAGAAACCACTGTATGGCAGTTCAGTACCCTTTTTTCTTAAAACATCATATTCTTCAGAACTTAGAATTTCTTTCCATTCCAAATCATTTTTTTTAATTTTATTCATTATTGTAAGGTATAAAAGTTAAAGCTAAAGAATTAATGCAATGTCTTATTCCTGTTGTTCCTTTTGGCCCATCATTGAACATATGCCCTAAATGACTTCCACATTTTGCACATTTTATTTCTGATCTTGGATATCCAATTTTATAGTCTATGTCATATAGTGTTTTCTCTTTTATTGAACGATCGAATGAAGGCCAACCTGATCTAGAGTCAAACTTATACTTAGAGTTATATAATTCTGAATTACAAGCTTTACAAATATAAATTCCTCTTTCATAAAATGAATTATATTCTCCAGAATAAGCTCTCTCAGTTCCAGATTCTCTAAGAATATTAAATTCTTGTTTAGTTAGAATTTTCCTCCATTCAGTAACAGTTTTATTAATTAAATAAATATTATTCATTTTAGAATTTTCATTACTTGTTTGTGAGCATGAAATAATTGGCGTTATGAATAAAAACAATAATAAACTTCTCATTTTCTATATAAATTTACAAATCATTTCAACAACATGTTTTTACCTTAGAATTCTTTGATGTCCTAATTCTTTTGTAAGCATAAGTTTGCTATTTTTTTGGATTCATTAATTTTAATTGAACATCTACTTGGTACTTCTTTGTCTTCTTTGTCTTTTTTGTCGTGAATAATAAGAAACAGGAATAGTTGATTTAGAAATCATGTATCTGCCTTCATAATAACTTAAAGGTTGATTTAATTTTTTTTCAATTAATGAAATTAGTTTTTGAATAACAGCACTTTTAATTTCTAATTGTTTTCCAAATCTGTAAAGAATCCCTTTTACTGAATTACTCACTCCAATTATAATGGCTTTATAAACTTTATCTTTCTCTCTATTAGGTCTTTTATGATTAAAAGGCTTTGTAAGTAGATAAGTTGCAAATTTAGCAGCATATAATGAACAAAAGGAAGATAAAAAATTAATAAATAATTTAATAAAAAAAGGAATTGAAGAGTTTCTATTTTTCATTTAATATATTAGATTGATGCAAATTTAATTTAAATGAAATTAAATTCATGTATCTTACTTAAATAATTATATTTATTCAAATTTGTTTAAGCTTATATGATTAAATTAAAAATCCCTCTGAAAAAGGGCAGTAAAAAGCTTCTTTCAGTTTGGGCATTTTATGACTGGGCTAATTCTGTTTATTCATTAGTCATAACTTCTACAATCTTTCCAATTTATTTTGCAGCATTATATGTCGACAATAATTATATAGATTTTTTTGGTTATAATGTAAAAAACACTGCAATGATTAGTTTCGTCACAGCTTTGGCTTTTGTTATAATAGCCATATTGCTTCCTATTCTTTCTGGAATAGCAGATTATATTGGAAACAAAAAGAGATTTATGCAGTTTTTTGTTTATTTAGGATCTACTGCGTGCATTTCTCTTTATTGGTTTAGTATAGAATCAATTTATACTGGATTGTTTTTTTATTTTATTTCTTTAATTGGGTTTTGGTCTAGTTTGGTTTTCTACAATTCTTACCTTCCGGATATTGCATATCCTGAGCAGCAAGATAAGACTAGCGCTAGAGGCTATTCGATGGGATATATTGGAGGCGTAATATTATTGCTGCTTAATCTAACTATGGTTATGAAGCCAAATTGGTTTGGTATTTCAGGTTCAGGGAATGACTCAAGTATCCAGGCCATGAAGTATTCTTTTATTACTGTTGGAATTTGGTGGGCAATTTTTAGTCAAATTCCTTTTTATTATCTACCATCAGAAAAACCCAGAAATAAGATTACAAGGAATATACTCTGGAATGGATTTAAAGAATTAAAATTAGTTTGGAGTGAAATTAAATTAAATTTAAAACTAAAAAGATTTCTTGGTGCTTTTTTTGTTTATAGTACTGCTTTGCAGACAGTAATGTTAGTTGCTGCATACTTTGGTGAAGAGGAAATTGAATGGGGTGATTCATCTGAAAAAACTGTAGGTTTAATTGTAAGTATTCTTTTAATTCAACTTGTAGCTGTTTTAGGAGCAACTTTAGCTGCAAAATCTTCAGAACGCTTTGGAAATCTTAAAACATTAGTTGTTATTAACATAATATGGGCAGTATTATGTCTAGTAGCCTTTTTTATTCACACTCCAATTCAATTTTATTTTATTGCATCTTTCGTTGGATTAGTAATGGGGGCTTTGCAACCACTTTCTAGATCTACGTATTCAAAATTTATTCCTGAAACCAGAGACACTACTTCTTATTTTAGTTTTTATGGAGTTGCAGAGAAAGTTGCAATTATTATTGGAATGTCATTATTTGGAATAATTGATCAGATTACTGGAAGTATGAGAAATTCACTCCTTCCGTTTTTGTTCTTCTTTCTTATAGGAGCTTATTTACTGATAAGGATTATTAGAAATCCGCAATTAGAGTAATTTAAGTTTATTGTTTTATTTTTTAAAATTTTTTTTAATTCTATCTATCATTTTTTTAGAATCTCTTTCTTTAATTGTTTCTCTTTTGTCATATAGTTTTTTACCTTTTGCAAGTGCGATTTTAAGTTTTGCAAACCCTCTTTCATTAATAAAGAGATTTAAAGGAATGATAGTAAAGCCACTGGTTTTTATTTCTTTATGAAGTTTTTCTAATTCTTTTTTATTCAACAATAACTTCCTAATGGCCTTAGGTTTATGATTATAATTATTTCCAAATATATATTCTTCAATATTGATGTTAACGGCGAATAATTCTCTATTATCATTAAACTCACAAAAACTCTCAGCAATTGAGGCTTTACCAATTCTTAAAGATTTTATTTCAGTTCCACTAAGAGCTATACCTGCAGTATATTGATCTAAAAGCTCATATTCAAATCGAGCTTTACTATTTTTAATATTTATCTTTTTTTGCACTATGTAAAGTTAAGTTTATATTTTTTTGATACCATATAAATGACTTACAATATTTATTGGCACAACTCTTGTCAGTAATTTTAAGAATACTATTTAATAAAAGGCTATTTTTAATTATAAGTTAGATAAATTAGTTTTTTAAAAACAACAATGACAGATTGACTTAAATTTAATAAATGGCTAAAACAATATTTTCATCATTTGACAACATGTCACTTCAAGACATAGATGCTAATTCTGATTTAATCCCGTTACTTACTTCTGAAGACGAAGAAGCTTTGGAAAAAGAAGATTTACCTGTTTCAGTGCCTATTTTACCCCTTAGGAATACAGTTTTATTTCCTGGAGTTGTAATACCTATTACCGCTGGAAGAGACAAGTCAATACAGTTAATTAAAGAGGCTAATGATACTGATAAAATTATTGGAGTAGTAGCTCAATTAGATAGAAACATTCAAGACCCTAGTGCTTCAGATATATATGAATTAGGAACTGTAGCTCAAATTTTAAGAGTTTTAAAAATGCCAGATGGAAATACAACTGTAATCATACAAGGGAAAAAAAGATTTCAAATCAATAAAATAACATCTGAAAACCCCTATCTAAAAGCATCTATTAAGTCTGTTGAAGAGGAAAATAAAGACTCTAATAATAAAGAGTTTAAAGCTATTATTGAGTCTATTAAAGATTTGGCTCTTCAGATAATTCAAGAAAACCCAAGTATTCCTTCAGAAGCTTCTTTTGCTATTAAAAACATTCAAAGTGCTTCATTTTTAATCAATTTTGTTTCATCAAACATGAATTTAACTGTTATTGAAAAACAAGAGATTCTTTCTTTAAAATCGATAAAAGATAGGGCTCTACTTTGTTTAAAATTCATGAATCTAGAGTATCAGAAGTTAGAATTAAAAAATGACATTCAATCTCGTGTTAGAAATGATTTAGATAAGCAACAAAGAGAGTATTATTTGAATCAGCAAATGAAAACAATTCAAGAAGAGCTTGGAGGCATATCTTATGATGAGGAAATTGAAGAAATAAAAAAACGCTCAAAAAATAAACTTTGGGAAAAACCAGTTTCTGAGCATTTTAAAAAAGAACTATCTAAGCTTCAAAGAATGAATCCTCAAGTTTCTGAATACTCAGTTCAAAGAAATTATTTAGATCTATTTTTAGATCTTCCATGGGGAGTTTTGTCTAAAGATAAGTTTGACTTAAAAAAGGCTCAAAATGTTTTAGACAGAGACCATTTTGGATTAGAAGAAGTTAAAAAAAGAATAATTGAATACATAGCAGTTCTTAAATTGAGAAAAGACATGAAGTCACCAATTTTATGTTTATACGGACCTCCTGGTGTAGGCAAAACCTCTTTAGGGAAGTCAATAGCTGAAGCATTAGGAAGATCATATGTTAGGATTTCTTTAGGAGGCATGAGAGATGAGGCTGAAATAAGAGGGCATAGAAAGACTTATATTGGAGCTTTACCTGGAAGAATTATTCAAAATTTAAAAAAAGCCGGCACCTCTAATCCTGTTTTTGTTTTAGACGAAATTGATAAATTAACAATAAGTACCCAAGGGGATCCCTCTTCAGCCTTATTAGAGGTTTTGGATCCTGAACAGAATAATCAATTTTATGATAATTTTCTTGAATTAGGATATGATTTATCTAAAGTAATGTTTGTAGCGACAGCAAATAATGTTAGCTCACTTCATTCAGCATTAAGGGATAGAATGGAAATGATTAATGTTAGTGGGTATACTACTGAAGAAAAAATTGAAATAGCAACAAAACATTTAATAAAAAAACAATTAAAAGAACATGGACTTGAGAGAAATAGATTAATGATTTCTAAATCGACCCTTGAAAAGATGATTGAAGGTTATACTCGCGAATCTGGAGTTAGAGGTTTAGAAAAACAAATTGCAAAAGTTGTACGTTTTACAGCTAAGTCAATAGTTATGGATGAAGAATATAAAACTAAACCAAATCCTAAAGACTTAATTAAAATTCTAGGACCTGCAAAAGTTGAAAGAGATTTATATGAAAAAAATGATATTGCAGGAGTTGTAGTTGGTTTAGCATGGACTTCAGTGGGCGGAGATATTTTATTTATAGAGTCTTCGATTTCTTCTGGAAAGGGGAATCTTTCAATAACAGGTAATTTAGGAAAGATAATGAAAGAATCTTCAACTATTGCTCTAGAGTTTATAAAGGCTAATGCAATTAAGTTTGGATTGAAAAATTTTAATTTTCACAAATACAATATTCATATTCATATTCCAGAAGGAGCGACACCAAAAGACGGGCCAAGTGCCGGGATTACGATGTTAACTTCCTTGGTGTCCTTATTAACCCAAAAAAGAGTAAAAAAATATTTATCAATGACAGGTGAAATAACTTTAAGAGGAAAGGTTTTGCCAGTAGGTGGTATAAAAGAAAAAATATTAGCAGCTAAAAGGTCTAATATTAAAGAAATAATTTTATCTAACTCTAATAAAAAAGACGTAGATCTAGTAAACAAAAAGTATATTAAAGGACTTTTTTTTCATTATGTCAGTAATATGGAAGATGTAATAAAAATAGCTATTACTAATGAGAATGTAAAATCAATAAAAAAACTTTAAATAATATTAAATTTAACTTAGTTAAATTTTTAAGCTATGAGTTATGAAATTATAGCTGTAGATGGTTATGCTTCTACAGGTAAAAGCACTTTGTCAAAAAAAATCGCCAAACATCTTGATTATCTCTACATTGACACTGGATTTATGTATAGAGCAATCACTTATTATGCGATTAAAGAGAAAGTGATAATTGGAGATGAGATTAATGATTTATTACTTCAAGAGCTGCTTTTGAAGTCTTCTTTTTCAATTTCAAATAAAACTGGTGAGCTATTATTTAATAATAAGTTTTTAGGAATTGAATTAAGAAATATAAGTGTTTCTCAAAAAGTAGCTAAAATATCATCAATTAAAAAAGTCAGAGACCATCTGCTAATTCAGCAGAGAGATCTGGCTTCAAATAAAAATTCTATAGTTGATGGAAGGGATATCGGAACTATTGTTTTTCCAAATGCCTCAATAAAGTTTTTCATGATTGCGGATCCAAATGTTAGGGCAAAAAGGAGGTATGAGGAATTAAAATTGAAGAACCCAAAAATATCGTTTAATAAAATTTTACAAAATATATTAGATAGAGATTATAAAGATTCAAACAGAAGTATTGCTCCGTTAAAAAAAGCAAATAATTCAATTGAAATTGATTCAACTAATTTAACTATTGATCAAGTATATACTTTAATGCTTGCTTATTGTGAAAAATAAATAAAAAATGAATTTTAATTTAAAAAATTAAATCAATAGTATTAAATTTGCATTCCTTTGTTTGATTTCAAGAAAGAGACGAGGGATTAAAAATTATATAACTGCTTCTGTAAGTAATCAATAATAACTCTTTCTATCTAGACAGAATACAAAACTATAACAGCTATGGCTGAAGAAAAAAAAGATAATAAATCTACTAAAAAAATCACTAATTCTAAAAAAGTTGTTGCAGATAAAAAAAATATAAAAACAAAAAAGGCATTAACGAAAAAAAAATCTTCTAAGATAAAGGAGTCTAAAATTGTTCCGAAAATTAAAGTTGAATTGACCCTAAAAAAATCTCTTAAAATCAAAGAAGAGGTTGTTTATGAAAATATTGAAGAAAACAATATTCACGAATCAAATAATAATAAAGACGGTTTTCTTAAAAACTTTAATTGGCAAAATTATGAGGAAGGAATCGAAGCAATAGAAGATAAAAAACTTAAGGAATTTGAAGAGTTGGTAAAAGAAAACTTCGTCGACACTGCTGATGAAGATGTAATTGATGGTTTAGTTGTTTATATGACGGATAGAGAGGCTATTATTGACATTAATGCTAAATCTGAAGGTGTAATTTCTCTTAATGAATTCCGTTATAATCCTAATTTAAAAATTGGAGATAAAGTTGAAGTTATTGTTGATTCTAGAGAAGATAAAACAGGTCAATTAATATTGTCTCATAGAAAAGCTAGAATTATAAAAGCATGGGAGAGAGTTAATAATGCGCATGATACTGGTAAAGTAGTTAATGGTTTTGTTAAATGCAAAACTAAAGGGGGTATGATTGTTGATGTTTTTGGAATTGAGGCTTTTCTTCCAGGTTCTCAAATTGACGTTAAACCTATTCGTGACTATGATCAATATGTCAACAAAACAATGGAATTTAAAGTCGTTAAGATTAATCATGAATTTAAAAATGTGGTTGTTTCTCATAAAGCATTAATTGAAGCTGATATTGAAATACAGAAGAAAGAAATCATTGGACAACTTGAAAAAGGTCAAGTACTTGAAGGTACTGTGAAAAATATAACTTCTTATGGCGTTTTTATTGATTTAGGTGGAGTTGATGGATTAATTCACATTACAGATCTTTCATGGAGTAGAATAAATAATCCTAACGAAATACTTGAATTAGATCAAAAATTAAACGTTGTAATCTTAGATTTTGACGATAATAAATCAAGAATTCAACTTGGATTAAAGCAACTTAGCTCGCATCCTTGGGATAAGTTATCTGATTTCGTTAAAGAAGGTGAAAAAGTTAAAGGTAAAGTAGTAGTTATTGCCGATTATGGAGCTTTTCTTGAAATTGAAGATGGTGTTGAAGGTTTAATTCATGTTTCTGAAATGTCTTGGTCAACTCATCTTAGATCAGCTCAAGATTTCGTTTCTGTTGGTGATGAAGTTGAAGCAGTTGTATTAACTATTGATAAGGATTCCAGAAAAATGTCACTAGGAATCAAGCAATTGACTCAAGATCCTTGGATAGAGGTTGAGGCTAAATATCCAATTGGTTCAAAGCACAAAGGAATTGTAAGGAATTTCACTAATTTTGGAGTTTTCATTGAGCTTGAAGAAGGAATTGATGGATTAGTTTATATTTCTGATTTATCATGGACAAAAAAGATTAAACATCCATCTGAAATTCTATCCATAGATAATTCAATTGAAGTCATAGTCTTAGAGTTGGATTCTAAAGGCCGTAAATTAAGTTTAGGACATAAACAAACTAAAGATAACCCATGGAATTTGTATGAGAAAGAGTTTTCTTTAAATACAATCCATACAAGTAAAATAACTGAAATTGTTGAAAAAGGAGCGACTATTAATTTCAATGAAGATGTTATTGGATTTATCCCTTCCCGTTATTTAGAAAAAGAAGATGGGACGAAATTAATTAAAGGTGAAGAAGCTCAATTTAAAATCATTGAATTTAATAAAGAGTTTAAAAGGGTAGTTGTCTCTCATACTTCAATTTTTAAAGAGCAAGAAAAAGAAAACATCAAAAAAGTGACTAAAAAAACAGCTGTTTCTAATTCAGAGAAAAGCACTTTAGGAGATCTTGATGCATTAGTTGATTTAAAAAAAAAAATGGATAAAAAATAGTTTTAAAGGAAATAAAAAAAAACTCTCTTTTAAAGAGGGTTTTTTTTTATTTGAATAAATCGTGAGTTATAGTTTAAAAAATAATATTTTTGTAAATCTATTTTTAAACGTATGTCAACTAGAAAAATTTTAAATAACACAAAAATTGACATAATTTTAAATAGGTTAGTTTGCCAATTAATAGAAAAGCATCTTGATTTTAAAAACACTATTCTTATAGGCCTCCAACCAAGGGGAGTTTTCCTCTTAGATAGATTAATTTTAATTTTAGAGAAAAAATATAAAATTTTAAATTTAAATTACGGCAAACTTGATACTACTTTTTTTAGAGATGATTTTAGAAGATCTAATAAGCCATTAAAAGCTAACTCATCTATTATAAATGTATCTATTGAAGGAAAATCAATTGTATTCATAGATGACGTTTTGTATACGGGACGAAGTATTCGAGCTGCTTTAACAGCAATTGAAACTTACGGAAGACCTGTTAATATTGAGTTGTTGGTTTTGATAGACAGAAGATTTAGCAGGCATTTGCCTATACAACCTGATTATGTTGGAATGAAAGTTGATGCTTTGCAAAATGACATAGTTAAAGTTAATTGGAAGCAAAATGATAATGAAGATTCAATTTATCTATTAAAAAAGATCAATGAATGATAAAAAATTAAGCATTAATAACTTATTAGGTATAAAATATTTAAATCTAGCTGATGTTGATCTTATTTTTGAAACTGCAGATTATTTTAAAGAAGTAATTAACCGTTCAATTAAAAAAGTTCCTGTTCTTCGAGATCTTACAATTGCTAATCTTTTCTTTGAAAACAGTACCCGGACTAAATTGTCATTTGAATTAGCACAAAAAAGACTTAGTTCTGAAATCATAAATTTCTCTTCAGCTCAATCTTCATTAAAAAAAGGAGAAAGCCTAATTGATACGGTTAACAATATTCTAGCAATGAAGGTTGATATAATCGTAATTCGTCATCCTGATCCTGGAGCTGCAATGTTCCTTTCAAAGAATGTAAATTCATGTATAATTAATGCTGGCGATGGAACTCACGAGCATCCTACTCAGGCTTTATTAGACGCATACTCATTAAAAGAAAAACTTGGAAATTTAGAAGGAAAAAAAATAGTTATAGTAGGAGACATATTGCATTCAAGGGTTGCACTTTCTAATATATTTCTTTTAAAAATGCTTGGAGCGGACGTAAAATTATGTGGCCCTAAAACCCTTATGCCTTATTATGCAGAATCTCTCGGCGTTTCTTTAGAAATGGATTTAAGTAAAGCAATTAAATGGTGTGACGCTGCAAATATGTTAAGAGTTCAAAATGAGAGAATGGATCAAAGTTACTTTCCATCAATACACGAATATACTTCGCTATATGGTTTAGGATTACCATTATTGAAAACCTTAAATAAAGAGATAGTTGTTTTGCATCCTGGTCCAATAAACAGAGGTGTTGAAATCACATCTGAACTTGCCGATTCTAAGCAAGCAATTATTTTAGATCAGGTGCAAAATGGAGTTGCAATTAGAATGGCAGTAATTTATTTATTAGCTTCTAAGTTAATTATTCCATGAATATGAAAAATTTATTTAATGATAATACATTATCTATTTACTTCAATAGAGAAAATTATTTTAATGGATTTTTTCGTAAAACTTTCAATTCAAATTATAATTCTTGTGATTGGATTTTAGTTATAAATAACATTGAAGACTTAATTTTAATTATAAAAGAGATTGAATTTTTAATAACAAAAGAATTTAATCATAATTCATTTTCTTTTATAATTGTAATTCCATTTCCTATTAATAAACTTAAAATTTTAGAATCAATAATAATAGCTCCAACTTTAACTGAGGCTCTAGATATTATTAAAATTGATCGTATTCAAAGAGATTTAGAGTAGTTAAATTAAAACCCTATGAAACTTACAATTTTAGGATGTTTTTCTGCAACTCCAAAAACAAACGCTCATACTACATCTCAAGTTCTTGAGGTTAAAGGAGACTTGTTTTTAATTGATTGCGGAGAAGGTACTCAGATTCAATTAAGAAAAATTGGAATAAAATTTAATAGGATTAAACATGTTTTCATATCGCATTTACACGGAGATCATCTTTATGGATTAATTGGATTAATTAGTACATTTCGATTATTAGGAAGAACTTCAGATTTAAATATATATGGACCAAAAGGGATTAAAGAGATTATTACGATTCAATTAAAATATGCAAAGGGATGGACTGATTATAATTTATTTTTTCATGAACTTTCTTCCCTTGAGAGTGAGTTTATTTATGAAAATGATAAATTAAAGATCTCAACAATTCCACTAAATCATAGGATTTATACTAATGGATTTTTGTTTAAAGAAAAAATAGGTTTGAGAAAGATTAATTTAAAATCAGTTGAATTTAATTCAATTGATTTTAGTTTTTATGAAAATTTAAAATTAGGAAAACATTACATAAACCACAATGGAGATATTATCTTAAATAGAAATTTAACTTTTGACCCTAATAGTCCAAAATCATATGCCTTTTGCAGTGACACATGTTACAATGAATCTATTGTGCCTTTAATATCCGATGTAGATTTACTTTATCATGAATCAACATTTTTAGAGATTCATAAAGAGCTTGCAGTAAAGACTAAACATAGTACAGCTATTGATGCGGCCAAAATAGCAAATTTAGCTAACGTCAATAAACTTTTGTTAGGGCATTTTTCAACTCGTTACACTGATTTAACAAAATTCATTAAAGAATCGAAAAATTACTTTGACAATACTGAATTAGCTCATGATGGAAAAATTATTGAGTTTTAATATTCTTAATAGTTAATTATTTATACTTATTGTAAATTGCATTAATGAAAAATAATAATATTGGATATTTAAGAAAATCTTATAATAAAAAAACTTTAAATGATGATTTAAAGTTTTCATCTCCATTTGAATTATTTCAAGTATGGTTTAGTGAAGCTTTATTAAGCAATTCAATCGAAGAAGTTAATGCAATGAGCTTATCTACATTTGGAGAAGATGGTTACCCTAGAACAAGAATTGTTTTACTAAAACAATTTAGTGATGATGGTTTTGTTTTTTACACTAATTATAATAGTAAAAAAGGAAAATCAATAATTTTAAACCCAAAGGTTGGTTTGTCTTTTTTTTGGCCAACATTAGAAAGGCAAGTCATTATTAATGGAATTGCCGAAAAAGTTTCATCAGAAATATCTGATATTTATTTTAATTCAAGACCTTTGGAAAGCAAATTAGGAGCTATAATATCTCCACAAAGCGAGAGAATTCCTAATAGGAAATTTCTAGAAAATAGCTTTTCTAAACTTAAAAAATCAAAATCTAATTTAATAAGACCTGAACATTGGGGGGGGTTTATTGTTAAAGCAGAATCTTTTGAATTTTGGCAAGGTCGTCCAAATCGTTTACATGATAGAATTCAGTTTGAACTGGAAAGTAATAAATGGAAAAAATATCGTTTAGCTCCTTGATATGAAAAAATTAACTCTTCTTCGTCATGCTAAATCATCTTGGAATTATTCTGTTTCTGATAGAGATAGACCTTTGACTGAAAATGGAATTAAAGCAATGATTAAGCTAGTTCGCCTTTCAAAAAAAATTTTTGAAACTGCACAAATAGTAATTAGTAGTCCAGCCAATAGGGCAATTCATTCAGCTATAATTATGATGCATACGGCTAAAATTTCTTATGACAAATTAAGGGTTTCAGAATCTTTATATACTTTCAATGGAAATGAAGTTATTGATTTTATTAAAGAAAATGATGACTCTTTTAATGATGTTATAATAATTGGTCATAACCCCGCTTTTACAGTTGCGGCGAATTATTTTTCATATGGAAAAAATCATCAAATGTCGACTTCAAGTTGGATTCAAATTAATTTTAAAAATAAAAAATGGAATTCAATAGAGAAAGGAATTTCAGTTTTTGGTTCTCGAAAAATAAACAATATAATCTAATAAATGAAAGTAAAACCTTATGTTAACAGAGAATTAAGTTGGTTAGATTTCAACGAAAGAGTACTTCAAGAGGCTTCTGAAGGATCAGTTCCATTGATTGAAAGACTTCGTTTTTTAGGAATTTTCTCAAATAATCTTGATGAATTTTTTAAAGTTAGATATGGTACTATTCAAAAGATCTCACTATCTGATAAGACAGGTAGAAAAGCATTAGGAGTTAGCGCTAAAGTTCTACTTAATGAAATCACTTCTATAGTAATTAAGCAACAGAAAGATAGTCTAGATATACTAAATTCTATAGAGAATGAATTGAAAAATGAAAATATTTTTTTTATTAATGAGAATGAGGTTGATGAAACTCAAATTAATTTTCTAAGAGAATATTTCATACAAAAAGTTAGTCCTGCATTAGTTACAATTGTTTTATCAAATGATCATAAACAAAATTTAAATGACAACAAAGCTTTTTTAATATGTAAACTCATTCTTAAATCAAATATTAAAAATAAACATTCATTTTATTCATTAATTGAAATTCCTGAAGAAATTGATCGATTTATTGTTTTGCCAATTAAAGGAGGAAAACAACATATTATTATGTTGGATGATTTAATTAGGTTTAATTTTCATCTAATCTTTAGCATGTTTGAATATGACTTAATTGAAAGTAATATGGTTAAAATCACAAGGGATGCTGAATTAGATTTTGATGCAGACGTTAGTAAAAGCTATATAAGTAAAATCATAGAAAGTGTTAGAGATAGATTAACTGCAGATCCTGTTAGATTAGTCTATGATAAAAATATTTCTAAAAAAACTTTAGATTTTTTAATCAAAAAATTAGGAATTTCTTCAAATGATAGCTTAATTCCTGGAGGCAGGTATCATCGCCGTCGAGATTACATGAATTTTCCTGATCTCAGTCGTCTAGATTTAATATACCCTAAAGTTAAACCACTTTTAATTAAAGGATTAAATTTAGAAGAGAGCATTTTAGGTGCTATATCTCGAAAAGATTTTTTACAATACACTCCATATCATACATTTTCATATGTGATTAAATTTTTGAGAGAAGCTGCATTAGATCCTTCGGTTAAAACTATTAAAATTACTTTGTACAGGCTTTCAAAAGTTTCGCACGTTATAAGCTCTTTAATAAATGCCGCTAAAAATGGAAAAAAGGTTTTAGTTCAAATTGAACTTCAAGCTAGATTTGATGAAGAGAATAATATAAATTTCGCAGAATTACTTGAGTCTGCTGGTGTTAATTTAATTTTTGGCATTCCCGGACTTAAAGTTCATAGTAAGATATGTGTGATTGAAAAAATTGAAAATAATAAAAATATCCGTTACGGATTTTTAAGCACTGGAAATTTTAACGAATCAACTTCTGAAGTTTATACAGATTTCACTTTATTTACTTCTAATCAAAAAATACTAAAAGAAGTAAATAAAGTTTTTAATTTTTTACAAATTAATTATAAAATAAAAAAGTATAATCATTTAATAGTTTCTCCTCATTACACTTATAACTCTTTTATTAAATTAATTAATAATGAGATAGAAAATTCTAAAAAAGGAATTAAAGCTGGCATTCAAATTAAATTAAATAATATAACGAATTATAAAATTATAGATAAATTATACGAAGCAAGTAATTCTGGAGTCAAAATAGATATGATAGTTAGAGGTATTTGTTGTTTGATTCCTGAGAAAATAGGTTTTAGTGAAAACATTAAAGTGATTAGCGTTATTGACAAGTTTTTAGAACATCCAAGAATCTATATTTTTGAAAATGCTGGCAACCAATTAATTTATTTATCATCATCTGATTTAATGACTAGAAGTTTTGATAGTAGAATTGAAGTAACTTTTCCTGTATACGATGATGAATTAAAAAAGCAAATTAATGACACCTTTAATATAAGCTGGAATGACAATGTCAAAGCTAGAATTATTAATGGTGTTAATCAAAATATATTTCTTGTAAATAATGGTGATAAAGATATTCGTTCGCAGTGGGATATATACGATTACTATAAAAATTACTTAAAGTAATTTTAATGAAAATTGAAAAATATGCTGCTATTGATATTGGCTCTAACGCTATAAGAGTTTTAATTTCAAACGTTTTTAAATTCAAAAATAATCCTCCATTATTTGTAAAAAATGAAATAATTAGGGTTCCAATTAGACTTGGAGAAGATTCTTTCACCATTGGTGAAATTTCAAAAATAAATATTAAAAAAATCATAAAAGCATTAAGAGCTTTTAGGCTCTTAATGGAGATTTATGAGGTAAAAGACTATATGATTTGTGCCACATCAGCATTAAGAGAGTCCACTAATTCGAAAGATATTGTTGAATTAGTTAAAGACAATTTAGATCTTAATATTCAAGTTATAGATGGAAGAAAAGAAGCTCAAATAATTTCTAATATTAATGTTTTTAATTTTAATGATTCAACTAATTCTAAAAACTTCTTGTATGTTGATGTTGGTGGAGGAAGTACTGAGTTTAGTATTCTAATAGATGGGAAGCGTTTTATTTCAAAATCTTTTAAAATTGGCACAGTTAGATCTATTAATAACATGGTAAATTATAAGGATTGGATTGAAATAGAAAAATGGGTAAGATTAAACTCTAAAGGATTTGATGATATTTCTATTTTGGGATCTGGAGGTAACATAAATAAAGTTTTTAAAATTGCTAAAATTAAAGAGGGTAACCCTTTAACATTGTTTAGATTGAATTCTATTTATAAATCATTAAGTAAGTTATCGTATGAAGAAAGGATCTACCAGTATAGTTTAAATCCAGATCGCGCAGATGTAATTATACCGGCTATTGAAATTTATTTAAAAGCTTTATATTGGAGTGGGTCAAATAAAATTTATGTTCCCAAAATTGGATTATCAGATGGAATGATTGTAGAGCTTTATAATAAAAACAATAGGTAAGTGAATTTTTGATAATCAACTATATTTCTAAATCAAACTCTTTTCTAAGTGTTTCTATAGAAGGATTTATTTCTTTAAGCCTTATAAATTTTTCATTTTTTGTATAAATATATTTTTTTTCTTCAGAAGATTGATTTAAAATTATATTGACACTAATTCTTGAATTACTCAGTTTTAATTTTAAAAAAGGGACTAAGTGATTTAATTCTTTCTCTAATTCAACTTTATTTATTAATAAGGGAACCTGATAATTAATAATAATGTCTTCTTTTAGCGAAGGAGAATTTATTTTCAAAATTGATGCAATATTTTGTTCGCCATTTTCAATTTTCTTTAAATAGTAGTTATTCCATTCTTTTATTAGATCCTCTTGGTTGAATTTTTCTGGAGAAGAATCTATTTCTATATTTTTATTTTGTTTATTCCATTCTTTCTTTTCTCTAATACTAGATAGTGAAAAACTAGAAATTCCATATTTTTTTTTTGGAGTAATATTTATTTTTTCACTTGACTTATCAGTTAAATTTTCTATTGATTCTATCTCAGCGAAACTCTTTAAGTTAATGTTTAATGGATTAGTTGTATTAGAATTGTAATGATTATTATATATATAAGAGGGTATTAATTTTTTTTTTCTCCATTATAA
>Ga0114997_10000574_pt1 | contig 30382 bp, 22 predicted proteins | sample ArcticOcean_MG_C_2_FD_87045 | JGI IMG/M metagenome (GOLD analysis project Ga0114997, IMG submission 87045) | Marine microbial communities from western Arctic Ocean - ArcticOcean_MG_CB4_136 | ecosystem: Environmental > Aquatic > Marine > Oceanic | place: Arctic Ocean: Canada Basin | collected... | reverse complement strand
TTATAACTAACATGTTATCACCTTCATAAAAACAATCTACTGGACAAATATCCACACAATCCATTAATTTACACTTAATACAATTTTGGTTGACCACATAAGTCATTCTAATTCCTTTATTTTAAAAGTTTGGCCTTTATAATTCCATTATCTTTGTCAGAAACATACAGCAATCCACAAATTCTTCTAATTAAATTTGATTCATAACTATCACTAGTACCATCTGAATATACAATTTTCCATATAATTTCAATTATTTTTAATCTAAAGTCCAAAGGATATTTTTTAATTTCTCTGGTGTACTCCACAATTTGATTTTGCTCTTTTTCTTTAATTTCAGCATCCGTTATTAATATATCTGCTTGTGTTAGACTAATACCATTTAAATCAACTAAAGCTTTTTTTATAATTTCTTTTTCTATTTTTGTATAATTTTCATCAATCTTTGCAGCATGAATCAACAATGCAGCAATTAAAATACTTTTATTTTTAGGATTTTCCTTTATTTTTTTTTTAAATATTTTTTTAAACATTTATCTAAATCTTAATTCTAATAATTTTTCGAAAGGATTATTACTACTGATTTTTTCTTTCTTTTTCAATTCTTTATTTTTTATGAATTTAGGCTTATATATAAAGGATTCTTCTTTTTTATTTTCAGTTTTTTTAGGCTTATAATCCATTAGTTCTAAGAGTTTAAAAAAATTTTCTTTATTGCAACCAATTAAATTGATCATTTCAGAGTTAATTTGAAATATATTATTCTTAGTTTTATCAATAATCTGAATGAAAAGTCTTTCTAAAATATCTACTCTAACATAAAATTTATTAAAATTTTCAAAACCACATATTAAAAGGAATTTATTATTCTTATGCGTCTGGTCTTTTAGGAAGTTTAAACCAGACTTCGGGATAGTATACTTTTTATCTTCAGAAAAATACAATTTCCATAATTTTATTCTAAGATCTACAGCACTTGGCTTTAACATTTTTGGAAGAAAAACATGGTATCTTCCAATTTTGATCCCAGCTTTTTTTAAATTTTGCCTATCTTCTTTAGATATATGTTTTATCATTTGATTTATTGTTTCTCTTTTTACCACACCATTGTGTTCAAATAATTGATAGCATAGCGCTCTAGAGTAATTATTCTCAAATTTTGCTTTTGTTAAATTTACAAGATCCGATAAATCTGAAGCAATAAGATTATAAAGTTTATCTTCCAAGCATTTTTTTAATTTTTCTTCGGACTCTGGATCTATTGCATCGTCAACAATTAATTTCAATTCAGGGCACAAATAATTTCTACCTGGATAAATATAAGCGATAGCATAGTCCATCCAATATATTTTGTAATCATTATTAATCTTAAAGTCTAAATTTTTAATTATCTGGTTTGATCTTTTCATTAATTCGGGAGCTATTGCTTGCCTAGCAGCTTTTCTAAGTGACTTTATGTCAGTTTTTAATGAACTTGATTTTAAGTCTAAATCTAATTTCATACCATTTAATTTCCCCATATACTGTCCATCAATAATAACTTCATTATTGTTTTTAATTTCTGTTGCTAAAGAAATGTCCTGTTTTAGACTTCTAGATAAAATACTTATTCTTTTATCTATAAAACTTTTTGTAAGTTCTTCGTGGAGTTTATCTGACAGTTTATCTTCTATATATTTAGTACGTTCTATCCAATAGTCAGAATTATTAGCCCAGTTTTTTTTATTAGAAACATAAGACCAAGTTCTCACATTTGATATTCTATTTGCTAGGGTATCAATATTTCCATTATATTTATCTAAACCTTCAAGTTGTTTTTTCATATAATCGTTTGTTACTTTGCCAGATTTTGAGATTAAGAATTCATAAATTTTTTTTACTACCTCTGTATGATTACCATAAGCTTTTTTAGAAAAATCAGGTATTTGGCAACACTCCCAAAGTATTTTGATTAAATCTTTAGATTCATTTTTTTTTATAATATCTGTACTTTTTATTAAAAACTTTAATACTTTTTCATCTTCACACTCATTAATTCTTTTTAAAAAATGACTATTCACTTTTTGTTCAAGAGAAGAAATTAAGCTGTTCAAATTATCAAAATTAATATTATTATTTCTCCAGTAAAGAGTGTTAATACTAGGAAGCTCATGTTTCTCTAATTTTTCAATTTCATCTGCAGATAATTGTTTGCATTCACCGGTTACTCCAAAAGTGCCATTATTAATATGTCTACCTGCCCTTCCAGCTATTTGAGATATTTCACTTAAAGTTAAATTTCTAGTTTTTTTACCATCAAATTTTTTTAAATTACTAAAACTGACATTATCAATATCCATATTAATTCCCATTCCAATTGCATCAGTTGCAACTAAAAAATTAGCATCTCCCGATTGGTATAGCTCTACTTGAGAATTTCTAGTTTTTGGGCTTAGTGAGCCCATAATTACAGCGGCGCCACCTTTTTGTCTTCTTACTAACTCAGCTATTGCATAAACTTCATCAATAGAAAAAGCGATTAAAGCAGTTTTTGGATTTAGTCGTGATATTTTTTTATGGCCACTGTATGTTAATTTTGAGTACCGTTCTCTACTAACAAACTCAACATCATTAACAAGTTCTGCAATTATTGATTTCATTGTATGTGAACCAAGGAACATTGTAAGCTTATCTCCTCTTGCGTTAAGCAATCTATCAGTAAATATATGACCTCTTTCGTGGTCAGCACACATTTGTATTTCATCTATAGCAACAAATTCTACAAACATATCCTGAGGCATAGATTCTACAGTGCAAATATAATATTTTGGTGACTTTGGAATTATTTTTTCTTCTCCAGTGATAAGTGCTACATTTTCAGGACCAATTTTACTTACACATTTATCAAAAATTTCTCTAGCTAATAACCTTAGCGGAAATCCAATGATTCCACTCTCATGCTCTAACATAGTTTCAACAGCTAGGTGAGTTTTTCCAGTATTTGTTGGACCTAAAACAGCTGTTATTCTTTTTAAGTTATTTTCCATAAATTGTGTGTAGTTTTTATTAGCACACTACATTTAGTTTTCATAAGGAACAAAAGATGATTAAAACATGACCGAATCACCCAGGTAAACGTTCTCCTTTTAAAAAATAAGAAATTAAGCTTAGCATAATATTTAAGAATTCAATATTAATATTTTTTGACATAATGAACTAATGAAAACACATCTTTGGAAAATAAATAAAAAAAAAATTAATAGAACAAATATTTATTTATATTGTGATTTTTTAAGAAAGAATTACAAAATCAATTTAGACCATGATTTCAATTTACTTTGGAAATGGTCGATTGATAATACTGATATTTTTTGGAAGTCAGTTTGGGAATTTACAGGTGTAAAAGGTTTTTTAGGTAACACTTTAATTAAAAAATCAGAAACTTTTTTTAAAAATAAATTTTTCCCTGATAGTAAATTAAATTATGCAGAAAATCTTTTAAAAAAAAATAATAAAGATTCTGCTATTATATTTAAAAGTGAAAATAGTTATAAAAAAACTTTATCTTGGAAAGATTTAAATTTAAATGTTGCCCAAGTATCTAATTGGATGAAATCACAGGGACTTAAAAAAGGTGATCGTGTAGCTGCTTATTTATCAAATACACCAGAGACTGTAATTGCCTATATCAGCACATCAGCCATAGGTGCCGTATGGTCATCGTGTTCACCAGATTTTGGAACAGCTGGTGTCATAGATAGATTTTCTCAAATTGAACCAAAAATTTTATTTATTACAGATGTATATTTCTATAATGGTAAACAAATAAATGTTTTAGAAAGATTAGATGAAATTATAAAAAATATTCCCTCTATTAAGAAAGTTATAGTAGTACCTTATCCTGGAACAAATATTAAAATACAAATTAAAATTAAAGTAGAAAAATACAATTGGACTGAATTACTAGGCAAAGAAAAAAAAGTTAAATTTGAAATGTCAAACTTTAATGATCCTTTAGTAATTCTTTATTCAAGTGGAACAACAGGTAAGCCAAAATGTATTTGTCACGGAACGGGAGGAACTCTTCTTCAACACAACAAAGAGTTACAAATACATTCAGATATAAGAAAAAATGACAGAGTCTTTTATTTTACAACTTGTGGATGGATGATGTGGAATTGGCTTGTGGGTGCACTATCAGCAGGAGCTACAATTTTATTATTCGATGGTTTTCCAATGTATAAAAAAGATGATTTGCTATTTGAATTTATAAGTGAAGAAAAGGTTACACTTTTTGGTGTTAGTGCCAAATATATTGATGTACTTAATAACAACAAAGTAGTACCAAAAAAAAATTATAATCTATCCAACCTAAGAACTATTTGTTCCACAGGATCACCTTTATCTATAGATGGATTTAAGTATATATATAATAATATTAAAAAAGATGTACATTTATCTTCTATATCTGGTGGAACAGATATTGTTTCTTGCTTTGTTTTAGGAAATTTATTGCAACCAGTATATGCCGGGGAAATACAAAATAGGGGATTGGGTATGGATGTGGATATATTTAACGAAAAAGGCTTACCAGTAAAAAATGAAAAAGGAGAACTAGTTTGTAAAAAAGCTTTTCCGTCAATGCCAATTAAATTTTGGAACGACAATGAAAATAAAAAGTATAGCTCAGCGTATTTTGAAAAATATAAAAATATTTGGCATCACGGAGACTTTGCTAAAATTACTGATACAGGGGGATTTATAATCTTTGGAAGATCTGATACAACACTCAATCCTGGAGGAGTGAGATTAGGCACAGCTGAAATATATACAGCAGTTGAAAAACTAAAAGAGATACAAGAGTCAATTGTTATTGGTCAATCTTGGAAAAATGATATTAGGATTATTTTATTTATTGTCCTTAATAAAGGTTATACTTTAACAGAAGATATAGAATTAAAAATAAAAAAAGAAATTCGATCTAAAGCCTCACCAAGACACGTGCCTGCAAAAATAATATCAGTTTTGGAAATTCCAAAAACAAAAAATGGAAAATTAGTTGAATTAGCTGTAAAACAAACTGTAGAAGGTGAAACAATAAAAAATTTGGAATCTTTGGCAAACCCAGATAGTTTAAAGCAATTTATTGATATTAAATTATTAAATGAGTAAATTTACTAAAGATCAAATTAGTCTATTAAAACCGTCTGCAACCTTAGCAATAAATGAAGAGTCCAATAGATTAGAAAAAAAAGGAAAAAAAATTTATAAATTTGGGTTTGGTCAATCACCTTTTCCCATACCTGAAAAAATTGTTTTAGAATTGAAAAAAAATGCAGATAAAAATAAGTATTTGCCAATGCAGGGACTTGAAGAGTTAAGAATAGCGATAGCAACTAATTTAAATAAAAGTAATAATAATAATTTTAAATCTGATAACATTGTAATTGGACCAGGAAGTAAAGAGTTAATGCTTTTGACTCATATTGCGTTTGATGGAGATATATTGTTGCCCGCACCTAGCTGGGTTTCTTATCATCCACAAGCTTCAATAGCTAAAAATAAAGTGCATTGGATTCAGACCTCGAGCGATTCAAACTGGTTCCCCACAGCTAAGCAAATTGAAAAAAAATTAAAAAGTATAAAAAAAAAAAATATATTATTAATTTTAAATTCACCAAATAATCCATCTGGTACAGTTTGTAATAACTTAGAAGAAATTGCAGAAGTTGCCAAAAAGTACAAATTAATTATAATTTCAGATGAAATATATTCTAATCTTACGTTTGAAAAAAAATATCAATCAATTTCAAGCTTTTACCCTGAAGGTACCATCGTCAGCACTGGTTTAAGTAAGTGGTGTGGAGCTGGAGGTTGGAGATTAGGTTTTTTTGCAATTCCAAAAGAATTAAGTGAATTAAGAAATAGTTTAAAAATATTATGCAGTGAATCTTTTACTTCAGTAAGTGCACCAATCCAATATGCTGCAGTTGAAGCATATAAAGGAGATTATTCAATTTATTTAGAAAAAGTAAAAAAAATACTATTTAATGTAGGTACGCATGTATATGAAAATTTAAAGTCGAATGCTGTAAAAATTTCAAAGCCTGAAGGTGGGTTTTATTTATTCCAGAATTTATAAATACAAAATTTTCATCATCCTCAGAAATGTGTAAAGAAATTTTAAATAAGACTGGCGTTGCATTATTACCAGGAAGTGATTTTGGTGTTGATAGTAAAAAAATGGTTGCACGGTTAAGTTATACAGATTTTGATGGTGGCAATTTTATAAAAAATACCTCAGGTAGCAAAAGTCTAGATGCAGATAATTTGAAAAAATATGCACCAAATATAGTTGAAGGCACACAAAAACTAAAAGATTGGTCTAACTCTTTTAAAAATTCCTAATCTTTAGATTTCTAATAAAAAAATTGATAGTGTTATGTATAATAAATAACGTTATTTAAAACTAAAAATAAATAGAAAGGTAAATTATGAAAAAATTTATTTCTACTATTGTAGGAGCTTTAATGATGTTTGCTGCATCTATATCGATTACGTCAGTAGCAAAATCAGCGGAATTCTTTACAATAGGAACTGGTGGTCCGACTGGAGTTTATTTCCAGACTGGTAATGCAATTTGCAAAATGATGCACAAATTTGCTATTAGTTCAGACCATGGAAGAAAAAAAGGAACAAACAAAGCATACAGATGTACTGCTCCATCGACTGGTGGATCTAACTATAATATTGGACAAATTAAAGAAGGTGAGTTCCAATTTGGTGTTGCTCAATCAGACTGGCAATTCCATGCTGTTAATGGTTCTAGCAAATGGGAAGGAAAAAAATTTGGTAACTTAAGAGCTGTGTTTTCAGTTCATAACGAACCATTCCAAATTTGGGCTAGAAAAAAAGCAAAAGTTAAAGATTTTAAAGGTCTTAAAGGTAAAGTGGTGAATATAGGTAATCCTGGTTCTGGTCAGAGAGGAACTATGGAAGAGCTTATGAAAGCTATGGGAGTTGATAATAGTTTCTTTAAATCAGTAACTGAATTAACTTCATCAGAACAAGTAAAAGCTTTATGTGATGGAAAAATTGATGCTTTTGGTTATTCAGTAGGGTTTCCAAATGGAGCAATGGAACAAGCGGCTACATGTGGGGCTAAAGCAATGCCAATCAATCTAACTAGATCTGAAGTTCAAGGATTAATAAGTGGTGCTGACTATTATGCACAAGCTGTAATACCTAAAGGAACTTATACAGGACAGAAAAAAGACGCAACAACGTTTGGTGTTAAAGCCACTGTAGTAACTAGCGCGGATGTTTCTGAAGAGCTTGTTTACTTAGTAACTAAAGCTGTTTTTGAAAATTTTGATGATTTCAAAAAACAACATCCAGCTTTTGGTTTCTTGGAAAAGAAAAACATGATTAAAGATGGTTTATCTGCTCCTTTACACCCAGGTGCAATTAAATATTATAAAGAAGTTGGATTAATGTAATCCAACTACTTAAATTAAATTAAAAGGCCCAATTTTTTTGGGCCTTTTTTTTTATAATAGTATATTATTTTCTAAAATGAATAAGAGTGTTAATATCAATATAGAAAATAAGATTAGTGAAGATTTATCACCTACTAGAAATCTGACTGGCCTACATTTAAAAATTGTTGCGGCTATAGCAATTATTTGGTCTTTATTTCAACTTTGGTATGCCTCACCTTTCCCTTTTATTTTTGACTTTGGAATGTTTAAAGGCTTACCCGCTAGAGCCATTCATTTAGGTTTTGCACTAACTTTAACATTTTTAATATTTCCTTTCTCTAAAGGTAAAAAAATTTCAATAATTGATATTTTTATAAGTCTAGTGGCCGCTTTTTGTTGCCTCTATATCTATTTTTTTTATGACCAGCTTGTGTATAGAGGTGGAGTTCTTTTAATCCTTAATTTAGGAGAAAACATTAAAATACCAATTGAATTAATTATTGGAATTATTGGCATTTTAATTTTACTTGAAGCAACTAGAAGAGCCATAGGTTTACCACTAGTTATTATTGCAGTTTGCTTTTTATTATTTTCATATTTTGGACAATACGCACCAGACATAATTTCTCATGGTGGTCTCTCATTAAAGAGGCTTGTTGGATTTCAATGGTTTGATCAAGAAGCTATATTTGGAATCCCAATTGGTGTTTCAGTCGATTTTATTTTTTTATTTGTTTTATTTGGTGGACTTTTAGAAACTGCTGGAGGAGGAAAATATTTTTTAGACTTAGCGTTTGCAATGGTTGGAAAAATGAGAGGAGGCCCAGCAAAAGCAGCTATATTAGGATCTGGAATGACAGGGTTAATATCAGGTTCTTCGATAGCAAATACTGTTACTACCGGAACTTTTACAATTCCCATTATGAAAAAAACTGGTTTTTCCAAAGAGAAAGCTGGAGCTATAGAAGTTTCATCTTCTGTCAATGGACAGCTAATGCCACCAGTTATGGGGGCCGCTGCATTTGTTATGGCAAGTTTTATAGGAGTTACTTATTTTGAAATTGTTAAACATGCTTTTTTACCTGCGATTATATCTTATGTCGCCTTATTTTATATCTCTCACCTTGAAGCCTTGAAATTAAATCTTAAAGGTATGGAAGACAAAGATGTTCCAAATTTAAAAAAAACTTTTTTAGCTGGATTACATTTTTTAATCCCAATTTTTGTTTTAATATATCTATTGGTCTATTTAAGGTTTACGGCGTCGTATTCTATATTTTATGCAACTGTTGCATTAATTTTTGTAAATTTAATAAACAAAATAATTAAACAACCTAATTTTAAAGATGCTCTTAAAACTTGGTTTAATCAAACTATTATAGGTTTTGAAAAAGGTGCATTAAATATGGTCGGCGTTGGAATTGCAATTGCTACCGCTGGAATAATAGTTGGAGCTGTAGGATCCACAGGTTTAAGTACAAATTTGATTATTGTAATTGAGTCTATAGCCAAAGATAATGTAGCAATTTTATTATTTTTAACTATTATTTTGTGTTTGCTTCTTGGAATGGGACTTCCAACGACAGCAAATTATGTAGTGGTAGCCTCTTTAATGGCAGGAGTTTTGGTGGACGTTGGTAATGCTTCTGGATTTATATTTCCATTAATAGCTGTTCATTTATTTGTATTTTATTTTGGTTTAATGGCAGATGTTACTCCACCAGTAGGTTTAGCTTCATATGCGGCAGCAGCTATTTCAGGAGGAGATCCTCTTAAAACTGGAGTACAAGCTTTTTGGTATAGTTTGCGAACAGGTATTCTTCCAATTGCTTTTTTATTTAATCACGAACTACTTTTAATTGGTATTGAAAGTATTTGGCACGCTTTAATAGTGATTGTTACTTCTTTAACTGGAATATTAGTATTTACGGCAGCTACCCAAGCTTGGTTTTTTAATAAATTAAGATGGTATGAAATAGTAGTTTTTTTATTTATTTCATTGTCTTTCTTGGCACCAGATTTTGTGCTTAATAAATTTTATCCAAAATATAATTATAAAGATGTAAATAAAATTAATTTTTTAAAACTAGAACCAAATAAAGAAGTGCGATTTAAGGTAACGCGTCTAAGTGAATATGGAGAAAGATATAAATTATTTGTCATTGAAAAAAATACTTTTGAAAATAATTTTAATTTAGAAAATTATGGTATTAATTTATTTAGAGAAGACAATAAAGTTATTGTTGATGTTCTAAAATGGAACGGCAAAGCTAAAAAAGAAGGTTTTGAAACTGGCGATATTATTAGTGAATTTAAAATAGAAAACTTAGATAGACCAAACAAAATCATAGTTTATCCATTTGCTTTAATATTATTACTGTTTTTTGGTTATTTTAACTATAAAAGAAAAGTAAATATTATCTATGAATAAAAAAATTATAAAAGGCAGGTTCTATAAAATCAACAAAAAAATCAAACAAAGAATGGTTGCCAAGTATGACAAAATCAAAGATTGGAAAATGGATCCAAAAGGATATTTTTTAATTCATGTAAATAAAAAACAAAAGTGGATTGAAGTAGGTTATTGTAAGTTTACAAAATTAGGAAATTCTCCAGTGAATGACATGATCGCTATTATTAAAGGAAAAACTGCAATAGAAATAGCCAACACATTGATTAAAGAAAAATTTATTTCCTCATTACAACATGCCGCAGATATGGGAATAGAATTACATAAGGCTGAATTATCATTAAAATATAAATTTAAATATATTCAGGATAAAGATTTAATTATTGACTAAATTTAAAATTTATAGTAAATAAAAAATAACAATACTGATGTGGTAGGGAATAATGTGAAAATCATTAACTGTTCCTGCAACGGTAAAAACTTAGTTTAAGTCCGAGCGCTACCCAGTATAGTCCCCTGTCGAACGATGGCCAGGCAAAGTCTAGTTCTGCAATGCAAAATTAGCAGTGGCATTAACTGTAATATTAAAGCGAAAGCTTTAATGAAATGGAGTGTATAATGCTTAAAAAACTAAGTTTGCTATCAATAATTTTAATTTTTTCTTTTAATAAAGTTTTTGCAGAAAATATTCCTGTAATTGTTATAAGTCCCGGTAAAAGTGTTCAATCTTATAGCACAGTGGGAAGCTCAGTTTCAGTAATTTCAGGTAAAGATTTAGAAGATTCGGACTCACCTTTTTTAGGTGAATCCTTAAGTAATAATATGGATGGCACGAACTATTCAACATCTGGAGGCTATGGAACAATATCAATGATCCAATTAAGAGGAATACCAAAAAGATATTCAACAATTTATATAGATGGAGTTAAATATTCTGATCCTGCAAACCCTGTTAATGATGCATATTTTTCTAATTTAATGAACAGCTCAATTGAAAGAGTTGAAATTTTAAGAGGTTCCCAAAGTACTTTGTATGGAAGTCATGCTATTGGAGGAACAATAAATATTTTTACTAAAAAAGGCAGCAGCAAAGGAAAGAAAAATCAATTTAATTTTTCGAGTGGTTCAAATGGTACAAATAACATGTCTATTTCGCATAATGGAGCTAATGAAAAACATGATTACTACATAGGTATAAATAAATTTTATACTTCAGGTATATCAGCAATGAATAATGAAGGATCTACCCAAGATGAAGACTCTTATAACAATGAAGGACTAGTAGCCAATTATGGATATAAAATTAATGACACATTTAAATTTGAAAACGGCTTAAGATATAGCAACTCCTTTTTAAATTATGACGCTCCTAACCCCAAGCAAAACGATGAGTTTCCTACAACTGGTGATACAGAGCTAACTTATAATATGAAACTTATTCAAGAAACTGGAAAATTTAAAAATCAACTTATTTATAATAATTTTGATTTAGAAAGAGCAACAAAAAATGGAGCAAACTCTGCATCAAATTATTTTGGTCACAGAGATTCAATTAATTTTATAGGGGAATATAATTTTGATTTAGATACAAGAATTGTTTATGGTTTAGATAACGAATTCGATAGAGCTAATTACAAAGATGACTGGAGCGGTCTCTATGAGAAAGCAGATGAAGCAGTCTATTCTCAGTATTTCGATTATCAATATAGACCAGAGGAAAATTTATACTCTACAATAGGATTTAGAAGAGACGAACACACAACAGCAGGTGCTTATAACACTGGTAGAGCAACTATAGCATATATATTAGATAGTTCTTCAAAAGTAAGATCATCAATAGGAACAGGGATAAGATACCCTTCTTTATATGATTATAGTTATGGAACAGTTTTAAAGAACAAAGAAGATGTTAAACCAGAAAAAAGCACCAGTATAGATCTTGGATACGAAACAGTTTTTGAAAGCATAGATACTAGTTTAAACGTTTCAGTTTTTAGAATTGAATATAATGATGCAATAACAGGATGGCAGTCAAATACAGATACTGATGGCACTACTTTTGTATTAAAAAATGCTGACGGAACAGTTAAAAGTAAAGGTTTAGAACTCTCTTCTTTGTGGAAACCTAATAATGATTTTAATGTTGGGCTGAATTATAATTACAATAAATCACACGCTGCAACAGACTGTGATGATCCAGATGCTGGAGCAACATTATGTATAGATGATCAGCAGATAAGAGTACCAAGACACGCTGTAAGCACATCAATCAATCATCAAACCAACTCAAAGTTACAAAATTCTATTTTAATTAAATATTCTGGAGAAACACGAGACTATGGAATTTTTTCAATAAATGGAAGTGCCGACGTAATACTAGATGATTACATAACTTTTGATTATAAAGCGTCCTATAAATTATATGATACATATAATTTATATTTCTCTGCAAAAAATATATTTGATCAAAATTACGAACAGGCTTGGCAATATTCCGCAATGGGTAGAAATTTTAACTTTGGAATGAAGAGACTTTTTTAATGATAGATACTCCTTGTAACGATATTTGTACAATTGATCACAAAAGTGGACTGTGTATAGGTTGTGGACGCACGCAAAATGAAATAGCAAATTGGTTAATATACAGTGAAAGAAAAAAAGTTATTATTTTAAAAGGTTTAAAAGCTAGAAATACTGTTGATAAAAGCAAGTAATATATGTTAGATAAAGAAAAAATAATGAATACTTTACCAAAAATAATAAAAAAAAACATATTACCAATTGGATTAATACTAATCTTAACACTTTCAAGAATTATTCCACATCCTTGGAATTTTACCCCAATCATTGCTGTATCAATAATGAGTGGTTATTTTTTTAAAAATGTATACTTGTCTTTTTCAATTCTCCTTATCTCAATGTTAATTGGTGATATATTTTTAGGATTTTATAAAAATATAATTTTTGTTTATGCATCGTTATTATTGATAACATTTATTTTTTATAAAATTAATAAAAAGATAAATTTTAAAAATTTATTTATTTATAGTTTCTCAGGTTCGGTTATTTTTTTTGTGATTTCTAACTTTGGTGTTTGGGTTTTACAAAGCCCAGGTGTTTCTAATATCCCTTATGAATTAAGTTTATCTGGTTTAGCTGAATGTTATATTTTAGCAATACCATTTTTTCCAAATACATTTTTATCAACTTTAATTTTTGCATATCCAGCTATATATTTATATAAATCACTACCCGCCTGGTCCAGCGCCCGTTAGTTTTAATATCTTCCAAACTCCAGAAGCAGTTGCTACAATTTTATTACCAGCAGTTAATTCGCATGTTAAAAAAACCATAGATTTTGTTTTTTTTTGAATTTTTGTTTTTCCATACAATTCTTGGCCTAGTCTTACTGCGGATATAAATTTTAGCTCTAAAGAAATAGTAACACATGGGCTTTGATCTACTGATCTGTGTGCAGCAGTGCCAGCCCCAGCATCAACAAAAGCTGAAATAAATCCACCATGTGTAATACCAGCAGCGTTAAGATGGTTTTCCTTTATAATTGTCTTAAACTCATATTCTTTTTCAGAAATAGTTTTAAATAGTAGTCCACCATTATGTTTCATAAACCCAGGTTTAAGGCTTATTTGTGTAAAATCTTTATTCATAATTTTGTTAAAATATTAACGCTAAAATAAAAATAAAAATAAATATTAAAATAAAAAAATATATAGTAACATTTTTTAATGACATCTTTTTTATTATATTTAAGATCATTTATTATTTTTCTTTGTTTTTTTTAATTTCCTTTTTTCTTTTAAAGTTAATTTGGGTTTTTTCATTATACTTGAATCTTTAAATGATTTACCACTATATCTTTTAGACATAAACCTCCTTTTTTGGTGCGCCTGCTAGGAGTTGAACCCAGAACCTCCTGGTCCGTAGCCAAGCGCTCTATCCAATTGAGCTACAGGCGCTCAATGTTTGTCTATCAAAGTATATGTAATATTTAAAGTATATTTCTTAAAATTTATTGGAATTACTTAATTTATTTATATGTTTTTTTAAAATTACTTTTTGGACCCACAGTCTACTATCTAAATTAGTATGACCAGGTTCAAATAATTTTATTATACTTTTAAAAAGTAAAGTCATGATATAAGAAACAATATTTATATGGCTGAAAAAGGATAGTATTGTGTTATAATTATAACAATAATCATGCCCACAAAAATAGTTGTACCTGATATTGGAGATTTTGACAGTGTAGAAATTATAGAGATTCTCGTTAAGCCCGGGGATCAAGTAAGTAAAAATGATCCAATTGTTACACTAGAAAGTGATAAATCTAGTGTAGAAGTTCCATCAATTTTGGATGGAAAAATATCTAGTTTAAAAGTAAAAATTGGTGACAAAGTATCAAAAGGAAGTATTTTAGCTTTATTAGAGTCAAGAGACGAAAGTAGCAATGAAGATAGTAAAGACAAAAATATACTTAAAGCCAATCCTAAAAAGAACAAAGAATATATAGAAGAAAAGGAAATAGTAGAAAATAAAAAAAATGCTAAGAAAGAAGATAATTTACTTAAAGAAACAGAAAAAATTATTAAAGAAGCAGAATCTACTATTGTTACAACAGAAAGAAGTGAATCATCGCAAAAGAGCTATGCACGTTCAAATGGTTTAGATGTCGACCCAACAGAAACTCAAGAATGGGTAGATTCTTTAGAGGCAGTTTTAAAAAAAGATGGAACAAATCGTGTTCACTATTTGTTGAAAAAATTAAATAATGAAGCGTACAAAGAAGGTTTTAATAAACCATTAACTCGTATTACACCCTATATAAACACTATACCTTTAGAGTTAGAAGCTAAATCATCAGGTGATCAAAATATTGAAAGAAGAATAAGATCTTTAATTAGATGGAATGCTGCAGCTATGGTAGTTAAAGCTAACAAAAAAAATCCAGAACTTGGAGGCCATATAGGTACTTTTGCTTCAGCAGCCACACTTTATGATGTGGGAATGAATCATTTTTGGAGAGCCAAGAATAATAAATTTGGTGGAGATTTAGTATACTTTCAAGGACACAGTGCTCCGGGAATATATGCCAGGGCTTTTTTAGAAGGAAGACTTACGGCAAGCCAGTTAGGAAATTTTAGACAAGAAGTAGAAGCAGGTGGCTTATCATCATATCCTCATCCTTGGTTAATGCCAAAGTTTTGGCAATTTCCAACTGTATCCATGGGTTTAGGTCCAGTGTTATCAATTTATCAAGCTAGATTTACTAAATATTTAATTAATAGAGGTTTAATAAAAGATGAAAATAGAAAAATATGGGCTTTTTTAGGAGACGGAGAAACAGATGAGCCTGAATCTTTAGGAGCAATAAGTTTAGCCTCAAGAGAAAAATTAGATAATCTTATATTTGTAGTTAATTGTAATTTACAAAGATTAGATGGACCAGTTCGAGGAAATGGAAAAATTATTCAAGAGCTTGAAGGGATATTCAGAGGAGCTGGCTGGAATGTAATAAAAGTTATATGGGGATCTTATTGGGATCAATTGTTAGAAAAAGATAAAACTGGTTTGTTAATAAAAAGAATGAACGAATGTGTTGATGGGGAATATCAAGCATTTAAAGCCAACAATGGTTCGTATGTAAGAGAAAAATTTTTTGGAAAATATCCTGAATTAAAAGATTTAGTGTCATCAATGACAGATAGAGATATATGGAAGCTTAATAGAGGTGGTCACGATCCGCATAAAGTTTATGCAGCTTATGAAGAAGCAATAAAAACCAAAGGAAAGCCTACGGTAATTCTTGCAAAAACTATTAAAGGTTACGGCATGGGCAAATCTGGAGAAAGTATAAATATAACACATCAACAAAAAAAATTAGGTGAGGATGATCTACTTTATTATAGAGATCGTTTTGATATTCCTCTTACTGATAAACAAGTCAGAAATATAGAGTTTTATAAACCAGATGAAAAATCTGATGAAATTAAATATCTTAAAGAAAGAAGAATGAAGCTGGGAGGGAATTTGCCAGAAAGAACTTCTTACGCAAAACAAATTAAAAAACCAAATAAAGATATTTTTGAGAATATGCTTAAATCTTCCGGGGAGCGGGAAATGTCCACTACAATGGCGTTAGTAAGAATGTTAACAAGTCTACTAAGAGATAAAAATATTGCACCCCGGCTAGTTCCAATTATTCCTGATGAAGCAAGAACTTTTGGTATGGAAGGTTTTTTTAGAAAAATTGGAATTTATGCTCACGAGGGTCAAAAGTATGAACCTGAAGATTCAGAACAATTGAGTTCTTATAGAGAAGACAAAAAAGGTCAAGTTTTAGAAGAAGGTATAACTGAAACAGGTGCGATGTCTTCTTTCATTGCCGCGGGAACATCTTACACTAACCATGATTTAGAAATGATACCTGTCTACACATTTTATTCTATGTTTGGCTTTCAAAGAGTAATGGATCTTATTTGGTCGGCAGGAGATTCACAAGCAAGAGGATTTCTTATTGGAGCAACTTCAGGCAGGACAACTCTAGCAGGAGAAGGCTTACAACACCAAGATGGGCATAGCCAGTTATTAGCTGCAACAATACCTAATTGTATAAGTTATGACCCCACATTTGCATATGAGCTTGCTGTAATTTTTCAAGATGGTCTAAGACGAATGCATGATCAACAAGAAAATATTTTTTATTATTTAACAACAATGAATGAAAACTACAAGCATCCAGCGATGCCAAAAGATTGTGAAAAAGGTATTCTTAAGGGAATGTATTTATTTAAAGAGTATAAAAATAAAGGAAAAATAAATGTTCAGCTATTAGGTAGCGGTGCAATTTTAAGAGAAATGATATCTGCTGCAGAAATTTTAAGTAAAGAATATAATATTGATAGTGATATCTGGAGTGTGACAAGTTTTAATGAATTAAGAAAAGATGGAATGGAAATAGAAAGAAAAAATTTACTCAATCCGTCAGAAGAACCAGAAAAATCCTATGTAGAAAAATGCTTAAATAAAAAAGATGGTCCAATTATTGCTGCGTCAGATTATATGAGAAGTTTCGCAGACCAAATAAGACCTTATACTTCCAAATCATTTTATTCACTTGGCACAGATGGATATGGGAGAAGTGATAGTAGAAAAAATCTAAGAAAATTTTTTGAAGTAGATAAAGAGCATATTGTAACATTCACATTAAGTGCATTAGCTAAAGAGCAGTTAGTTCCCGCTACTTATGCAGAACGCGCAATAAAAAAATACAAAATAGATAAAGATAAATTAATACCAACATTATTATAAGAATGAATGAAAAAAAATCATCTATAATTAGCGCAAGTCCTAAAGTTAGAAAGCTAGCAAGAGAGTTAGGCACAGATTTACATTTAATAAAAGGTTCCCAAAGAGAAGGAAGAGTTAACGAAGATGATATAAAAAAATTTGTTAAAAAATCTCTTTCGGAAGAAGCACCAAAAAATAAAGAATTTACAAAAGAAGAGTACAATCATTCTGAATTTGGCACAATTGATATACAAGACATACCAAGGATAAAAAAAATTGCAGGACGTCATTTACAAAAATCTTGGAATGAGATTCCACATGTTACTCAGCACGATGAAGCAGATATTACAGAGATGGAAATATTTCGAAAATCCTTAAAAGATTTATACACAGGTAAGAAAATTTCAGTTACACCATTAGCATTTATTATAAGAGCTGTAGTTAAAGCTCTTAAAGTTTATCCAAATTTTAACTCATCGTTAGATCTAAAAAATGAAAAAGTTATATATAAAAAATATTACCATATTGGAATAGCTGTAGATACACCACATGGATTGATGGTTCCAAAAATTCGAGATGCTGACGTGAAAGATATAACTACTCTTGGTAGAGAATTAAAAAAAGTCAGTAAACTTTCCGCAGAACTAAAAATCGATAAAAAAGAGTTCTTTGGTGGATCAATGACTATTTCAAGCCTAGGAAGCATCGGAGGGAGTTTTTTTACTCCTATAATAAACCAACCTGAAGTTGCTATTCTTGGGGTTGGTAAAGCAGAAAGAAAACAAGTATTTATGGGAGATAAATACGAGAGTAGAATAATGCTACCATTATCACTCTCATATGACCATAGAATTATTGATGGCGCTGAAGGTGCAAGATTTTGCGTACATCTAAAAGAAAGTCTAGGCAAAGATTTTGCGTATAAATTAGCAGTATAAATATAAAATAATGAAAAAAACAATATCATTTGTTTGTTTAATTATTTGTACATTAATTTGGGGAACAACATTTATTGCCCAAGATACAGGCATGGATAATATAGGTCCATTTACTTTTAATGCTGCAAGATTTTTTGTTGGATTTTTAGCAGTATTACCATTTGTTTTATTTTTTGAGAAAAAAAAGATAAAAGAAACAATTATGTATAAAAAAAATTTTTTTTTTCAATATATAATTCCAACTGGTTTTTTTTTATTTTTAGGAACAATGTTTCAACAAGTGTCGCTACTATATACAAATGTGGCTAATTCAGCTTTCTTTACAGTTTTTTATGTACCATTGGTTCCAATAATTATTTATTTCTTGTTCTCTAAAAAAGTACACTGGGCAATTTGGCCTTCAGTAGTCTTTTGTATTATCGGTGTTTATTTTTTAAGCGATTTTAATGATTCAAATGTTCGTTATGGCGATAGCCTTGTAATAGTTGGAGCATTATTTTGGGCTCTTCATATTATATATATAGGAAAAATTATTGAGAATTTTGATTTGCCTTTTTTTATAGCATTATTACAAAATATTATAGTTGCGGTATTTTCTTTTATACTAGTAGTAATATTTGAAGAGATTAATTTTTCTAAGATTAAAATGGAGACATTCGAAATATTATATGCAGGAGTATTATCTGGTGGTCTAGCATTTGCTTTACAAATCTTTGGTCAACGTAATATTTCATCTTCTCCAGCTGCAATAATAATGTCACTTGAGGGTGTATTTGCAGTAGTAGCAGCATGGGTACTATTAGATCAATTTTTAGGATTTAATAATATTTTAGGTTGTGTGCTTATATTGTTGGGCGTAATACTATCGCAACTAATACCTATTTTTGAAAAAAAATCACAAATAGACAATTGATAATAAAATTAAAGATACAATAATTCTATATACAACAAATATGTTTAGACTAAATTTTTTAATAAAGTTTAGAAAAAATGCTATTGTGGTATATGAAAAAATAAATGAAAATATTACTGCAATAATTACAAGGAAATTTAATTCTGCGTTATCTACTTTTATAACGTGATATATACTTAGTAAACTTGCGGCGCCTAAAGCAGGAATTGCTAAAAAAAATGATATTTTTGCTGAATCAAATCTATTAAATCCTAAAAACCTGCCAATTGAAATTGTTATTCCAGATCTGCTTACCCCAGGTATTAATGCAAGTACTTGCATAAGACCTATTAGTAAAGCAGATTTTAATGTAAAACTATTTTCAATTTTACTAGTGATTTTAGTTTTATCGCTTATATATAAAATGATTCCAAATATTAAACTCATCCAACTAATTATTTCTAAGCTTCTTAATTGGTTAATCAATCCTGTTTTGTATACTATATAACCCGCAGGTATCAATGGAATACTTGCGATTAAAATTTTTATTAAAAAATTTTTATTTTTTATAATACTAAATAAATCTTTCCTGAAATAAACTATGATCGCCAACAACGATCCTAAATGTAAACATATATCAATTAATATATTTTGATTATTAAAAGAATAGTATTTTGCTATTAAAACAATATGTGCCGCCGAACTCACAGGCAAGAATTCTGTAATACCCTGGACAATAGATAAAATTAAAATTTCTAAAGAAGAAAGCATGAATATCACTATTGCATAGCTGTTATGCAATATGAATCACAAATTTACTGCATTTTACCACAATATAGGTAAACTTTTATGTCCTAAATTTACTTTTAGCCTTGTTTATATTGGTATAAAAGTAGGTATAAAAATTAAAAATATGTCAGAAAAAATGCTTAAATTTACTGAATTAGACAAGCAAAATCCTAATAAAAGGGAAATTAAAAAAAGAATTGAAGATTTTAATGAAGTCTATGAGCAATTTATTTCTAACAAAGCAAAAGAACAATCAAGCAGATGCTCACAATGTGGAGTCCCTTTTTGCCAAGTTCACTGTCCCTTACATAATAATATTCCTGACTGGTTAAAATTAACAGCCGAGGGAAGAATGCAGGAAGCTAATGAATTAACCCATAGCACAAATAATATGCCAGAGATTTGCGGAAGGATCTGTCCACAAGATCGTTTATGTGAAGGAAATTGTGTCATAGAACAATCTGGCCATGGAACAGTAACTATAGGTTCAGTAGAAAAATATATTACAGATACAGCTTGGGAAAAAGGCTGGATTAAACCTATTGAAGTAAATAATGAAATTAATCAATCAGTTGGTATCATTGGAAGTGGGCCGGCTGGTTTGGCATGTGCTGAAGAACTAAGAAAACTAGGTTATAAAATAATTATCTATGATCGCTACGATAGACCTGGAGGATTATTGATTTATGGAATACCAAACTTTAAATTAGAAAAGTTTGTTGTTGAAAGAAGAACTAATCTTTTAAAAAAAAGTGGGATAAATTTTGAGCAAAATATTGAAATTGGCAAAGATATAACATTAGAAGAAATAAGAAAAAAACATGATGCAGTTCTTATTGCAACAGGAGTATATAAGGCAAGAGAAATAAATCTGTCTGAAAATAATTTAAAAAATATTTTCCCAGCTATGGAATTTTTAACAGCTTCAAACAGAAAAGGATTAGGAGATAAAGTAGAAAATTTTGAAAATGGTACACTTAATGCACAAAATAAAAATGTCGTAGTGATTGGAGGAGGAGATACTGCAATGGACTGCGTGAGGACAGCGATAAGGCAAAATGCTAAATCTGTTAAATGTATTTATAGGCGGGATAAAGAAAATATGCCAGGCTCAGCAAGAGAAGTGAACAATGCAGAAGAAGAAGGGGTCGATTTTATTTGGTTATCAAGTCCAAAAAAATTTGTTGGCCAAGAAAAAGTTACATCTTTACTAGTAGAAAAAATTAAACTTGGTGAACCAGACTCTTCTGGTAGAAAAAAACCTAAATTAATACCTGATTCTGATTTTGAAATTAAAACTGATATAGTTATTAAAGCACTAGGGTTTGATCCTGAAGATCTCCCTACGTTATTTAACAACTCAAAACTTTCTGTTTCTGCATGGGGAACTATAAAAATTAATATGGTATCCAAAGAAACAAGTTTACCAGGTGTTTTCGCGGCAGGTGATATTGTAAGAGGAGCTTCTTTGGTAGTTTGGGCAATAAAAGATGGAAGAGATGCAGCCAAATCGATTCAAAACTATCTAGAGTTAAAAAAAATAAATAAAATAATTGCAGCGTAATATGAAATTATATAAAAAAAATTTAAAAAAATTAATTAAAGCAAATTCATATTATCCACAACTTGAGCATGATGCTTGTGGTGTTGGATTTGTTGCTTCAACAGAAGGTAAAAAATCAAGAAAAGTAGTTGAATTTGGTATACAGGCTTTAAAAGCAGTGTGGCACCGGGGTGCAGTGGACGCAGATGGAAAAACTGGTGATGGGGCTGGTATTCATATTGAAATTCCAAAAGATTTTTTTGTTGAAAGAATCAACAATGCGGGTCGTCAGCATAAGGAAGGAACAATTTGTGTTGGAATGATTTTTCTTCCTAGAAACGACTACACTTTACAAGAAAAATGTAAAACTATTGTAGAAAATGAATTATTAAGTAAAAACTATTATATCTATAGATGGAGACAAGTTCCCGTAAACACTAAAGTTCTTGGTATAAAAGCAGAGAATAATCGACCAGAGATAGTTCAAGTAATATTTAAATTAAACAACACATCTTTAACCGACGATATCCTTGAAAGAGATTTGTATGTCATCAGAAAAAAAATTGAAAAAGAGGTTAGTCTACTAAAAATAAGAGATTTCTATATATCATCATTTAGCTCAAGATCTATAATTTATAAGGGGATGTTTTTAGCTGAAGCTTTATCTGAATTTTATCCAGATTTATTGGATAAAAGATTTATTTCTAGATTTGCCATTTTTCATCAAAGATATTCTACAAATACTTTCCCAAGCTGGGATTTGGCCCAACCATTTAGAACCTTGGCTCATAATGGAGAGATTAATACTATTCGTGGAAATATAAATTGGATGAAAATTCACGAACAAGACATGAGTAGTAAATTATTTGAAGATATAAATTCTTTAAAACCAGTTATTAGTGAGGGAAACTCAGATTCAGCAGCTTTAGATAATGTTTTTGAATTATTGGTTAGATCAGGAAAATCAGTTCCACTAGCAAAGCTTATGTTAATTCCAGATGCTTGGTCAAAAAGAAGAAAAACTGTTTCAAAATCCCATCAAAAGTTATTTAATTTTTTGAATAGTACAATCGAACCTTGGGATGGACCGGCGGCAATTGCAGCGACAGATGGAAAATGGATTATTGCTGCACAAGATAGAAATGGATTGCGTCCATTAAGATATACGCTAACTTCTGACAAATTTTTATTTGCTGGATCTGAAACAGGTATGATTCCATTTTCAAATAAAAAAATAGTTTTTAAAGGGAGGTTGGGACCTGGACAAGCAATTGCTGTTGATCTTATAAAAGGTCGAGTATTTGATAGCAAAAGTTTAAAAAATAAAATTTCTAAAGATTATAAAAAATATAATAATCAAATAATTGATTTAGATAAAAAGTTTAATATTACTAAGGAATTTTTCTTTTATAAAGGAGATGAGTTAAGAAGAAGACAATTTTTAGCTGGTGTAAATATAGAAGATTTAGAGCTTATCCTTCATCCAATGGTAGAAGAAACAAAAGAAGCCATTGGATCTATGGGTGACGACACTCCTATAGCGGTACTTTCAGATAAATATCGACCAATATCACATTTTTTTAGACAAAATTTTAGCCAAGTAACAAATCCACCAATAGATTCTTTACGGGAAAATGAAGTTATGAGTTTAAAAACACGTTTTGGTAATACTGGTAATATTCTTGATTTTGAGAACTTAACAGAGGAAAATATTTATGTTCTTGAAAGTCCAGTTTTATCAAATTCCCAATTTTTAAAATTTATAAATTTTTTTAAAAAAAGCATTAGAACTCTAGATTGTACATTCAACATAGAAGGAAACTTAAAAGAAAGGTTGGACAAACTACGCTTTGAAGCTGAAATTGCAGTCAGAGAAGGTTGTAAACATTTAATTTTAAGTGACATAAAAGTTGATGGAAAAAAAGCAGCAATACCTATGGCAATTGCCATTGGAGCAGTTAACTCCAGACTAGTAAATTTAGGAATTAGGGGTTTTACATCCATCAATGTTCAAACAGGAGAAGTTTTAGACACACATTCATTTGCAATTTTATTAGGCGTTGGAGCAACAACAATAAATCCTTATATTGCTTTTGATTCAATTTATCAGAGATATGCCAAAGGATTGTTTGGTAAAAATAGTTTTGAAGAATGTTCCCAGAATTATATAAAATCAGTTGATAATGGTATTTTAAAGATAATGTCTAAGATGGGAATCTCAATATTAAGTGCATATAGAGGTGGGTGTAATTTTGAAGCTATAGGGTTAAGTAGATCTGTTGTTGCTGAATATTTTCCTGGCATGATATCTAGAATCTCAGGTATAGGAATTTCTGGGATAGAAAAAAAAATAAAAGAATTACATAAAAAAGCTTTTCAACAAAATATAACAATTCTTCCAATTGGAGGTATTTACAAATATAGAAAAAATGGTGAAACGCACCAATATCAGGGGAAACTAATACATATGTTGCAAAGTGCAGTAGCTTCAAATTCGTATGAAATATACAAAAAGTATGCTCAAGAAATTTATGATTTACCAGTAATAAATTTGAGAGATCTTTTAGATTTTAAAAAATTGAAAAAACCAGTAAATATTAAAGAAGTTGAAGACGTCAAAGATATTAGAAAAAAATTTGGAAGCGGAAGTATGTCCCATGGAGCCTTGTCATCAGAGGCGCATGAGACCCTAGCTATTGGTATGAATAGAATAGGAGCCGCTTCTTGTAGTGGAGAAGGAGGTGAAGATTCAAAAAGATTTTTTAAAAAGGAGAACGGAGATAGTGCAAATTCAAAAGTAAAACAAATCGCATCAGCAAGGTTTGGTGTAACAATCGAGTATTTAAATAATTGTTCTGAAATTGAAATAAAAATTTCCCAAGGCGCAAAGCCTGGAGAAGGAGGTCAACTTCCAGGTTTTAAAGTTTCAAAAGAAATAGCAAAATTAAGACATTCTACACCAGGTGTAACATTAATATCACCACCACCACATCATGATATTTATTCAATCGAAGATCTTGCTCAACTGATTTATGACCTTAAACAATCTAATCCTAAAGCGAGAGTTGGTGTAAAATTGGTAGCCTCTACTGGAGTTGGAACTATTGCAGCAGGAGTTGCAAAAGCAAAAGCTGATGTAATATTAATATCAGGACATTGCGGAGGTACAGGAGCAAGTCCACAAACTAGTGTAAAGTATGTAGGTATACCTTGGGAAATGGGACTTACAGAGGTAAACCAAATACTAACTCTGAATAACTTAAGGCATAATGTTACATTAAGAACAGACGGTGGAATAAAAACAGGTAGAGATGTAGTTATAGCGGCAATGTTAGGTGCAGAAGAATTTGGAATTGGAACAACTTCTTTAGTAGCAATGGGCTGTATAATGGTACGGCAATGCCATTCAAATACCTGTCCAGTGGGTGTTTGTACACAAGATAAAAAATTAAGAGAGAAATTCACTGGCACACCTGAAAAAGTTGTTAATTTATTTACTTTTATTGCTAAAGAAGTAAGAGAAATTCTAGCAAACTTAGGCTTTAAAAGTTTAAACGAAATTGTTGGTAGAACCGATCTTTTAAAACAGGTAAGTCGGGGAAAGTCTGATTTAGACGATCTAGACTTGAGTCCATTATTAGTACAAGCAGACCCAGGAAAAAATAATAGATATGGATCTTCTGATTTAATAAATAAAGTTGAACCGACTTTAGATGAATTAATCTATAATAAAATTAAAAACCAAATTGGAGACAAAAATAACATAGAAGTGAACTTTAAAATTGAAAATGTTCATAGAGCAGTTGGAACACGTTTATCGCACTATATTTATAAAACATTAAATAAGGAAAAAAATGAAAAAAGTATTATCAAAGTAAACTTATCAGGTTCTGCAGGCCAGTCTTTGGGAGCATTTGGAATAAAAGGCCTAAAAATAAATTTAATTGGAGATGCAAACGATTATGTAGGAAAGGGACTTTCTGGAGCCACAATAGTTGTTAAACCACCGTTAGAAAGTAATCTAGTTAGCAATGAGAATACTATTATTGGTAATACCGTTTTATACGGAGCTACTTCCGGCAAACTTTTTGCATCAGGACAATCTGGTGAAAGATTTGCTGTGAGAAATTCTGGTGCAGAAGCAGTTATAGAAGGTTGTGATTCAAATGGTTGTGAGTATATGACCGGTGGTTGTGTCGTAATTTTAGGCAAAGTAGGAGATAATTTTGCAGCAGGCATGACTGGTGGCATGGCATTTGTATATGATGCAGAAAATGAATTTGAAAATTATGTAAATCCAGAATCAGTAATTTGGCAAAAACCAGAGACTGAAAATTGGAAAATGTATTTAAAAAATTTAATTAAAGAACATTTTGATGAAACGCAATCTAAAATTTCTGAAAAAATATTAAAAAATTTCGAACAAGAGATAAAAAATTTTAAACAAGTATGTCCAAAAGAAATGGTTGATAAGCTATCAAATCCTTTAACATTAAAAAACATAGTTTCCGAAGCTATTTAATCAGATCATATACTTTTAATCATTAATCCCAGCTCAGTACAAATTTTTTTTAAATCAATTTTTCTAGATAAACTATGGTTACCATTTTTAATTTTAACCAGTTTCTTTGTCGCTTTTTTACAATTTTTTAAAATCTTTTTAGAAAATCTCAAAGGCACAACTTCATCTTTTAATCCATGGAATAGAACAATTGGTATATTCAAGTTAATTGAATTATTTAACACTTTATTTTTTCCCCCATCCAATATTAGTTGCTTAGTTAAAGGGTAACTAAAGCCAGAATAATTCAAATTATAAAAATTTTTTTTTCTTATTATTTTTTTAATTTTCTTACTAAATTTTTTCCACATTAATTCTTCAAGAAACTCAGGAGCAGATGAAATGCCAATAAAACCTTTTATTCTTTTTTTAAAATCTGGAAACAAGTTAAGTGCTATCCAACTTCCCATGCTTGAGCCTACAAAAATTAAATTAGCTTTTCTACTAACTTTTGATTTAATTAACTGCTTGGCATCATTTGTCCATCTAGATATATTTCCTTCAGTAAATTTACCTAAAGATCGTCCATGACCAGAATATTCAAATTTTAAGAAATTTAGTTTTTTCTCACGACAGAATCTTTGTATTGCTGTAGGTTTAGCTCCAATCATATTTGACATAAATCCATGAAAAAAAACGACCGTAAATTGGCTATTTTTTTTATTAAATAAATATTTAATTTTTCTTTTATTTGAAGTAATAAAGTATTTAGATCTTTTATAGTTCATTTGTCATATTATAATATTTCAAAAAAATGAAAAAAAAAGTTAAAGTTTTACAGGTTATACCTAAGCTAGGATATGGAGGAGCTGAAACAGGCTGTTATGATTTGGCTCATTTTTTGCCAGAAAAAGGTTTCAGATCATATATTGCAACAAGTGGAGGAGAGTTACTAAATTTTGTTGATAAAAAAAAAGTAACTATATTTAAAATTCCAGTTGATTCTAAAAATCCTTTTTTGATTTTATTTAATACATTTATAATTTCTATTATTATACTTCTTTATAATATCAATATAGTTCATGTAAGAAGTAGAGCACCAGCATGGTCATGTTTTTTTGCAACTAAAATTACCTTTAGAAAATTAGTTAGTACATTTCACGGAACGTATAACTTTAACAATAAAGTAAAAAAGTTTTATAACTCAATTATGGTGAGAACAGATTTAGTAATAGCTGGTTCTAATTTTATATTTTCTCACATAAACAGTAACTATGGAAAATTTTTTTTAGAACAAAAAAAAAGAAGGCTTCTTGTAATTTTTCGTGGAATAAATACAAATTATTACAATATTCAAAAAGTTTTACCAATTAAAATAGACAAGTTTTCAATACAGTATAAAATTGATAGAAATAAATTTGTAATTTTACTGCCTGGTAGGCTTACTCCATGGAAAGGTCAAAAGATGTTTATTGAGGCTATTAAATTATTAAATCAGAGAGATGATATTTCTCCTTTTCAAGCAATAATTCTTGGCGGAGACCAAGGACGAAATGTTTATAAAAAACAACTTACAGGTTTAGTTCAGCAACACAGATTAAATAATATAATTAAATTTATAGATCACTGTGAAGAAATGCCAATTGCTTATGGTGTTGCTAATCTAGTTTGTTCATGCTCAATAGAACCAGAAGCATTTGGTAGAATATCTGTAGAAGCGCAGGCGATGCAATTACCAATAATTGCAAGTGACATTGGTGGATCGAAAGAAACTATAATACAAAATCATACAGGTTATTTATTTGAGAATAAAAATGTTGAAGATTTAGTAAATAAAATTATTTTAGTAATGCAAAAAAATCATGAATCGCTTAAATCTCTTGGCATCGAAGGTAGAAAAAATGTTTTAAAAAAATTTGATGTTGATAAAATGTGTCAGAGCACCCTTAATGAATATAAAAAATTACTAGGAATATCTTCATAAATGCCAGATATAAAATTACCAGATGGTAAAAAAATTAATTTTTCAAAAGTGATTGATGGTTTTGAATTAGCAAAAAAAATTAGCAAAAGTTTAGAAAAAACTGCACTAATCATGGAAGTTAATGGAGAGCTAAAAGATTTAAATCATCAAATTAAAAAAGATTCTACAGTGAGAATAATTACCTCTAAAGATAAGGAAGGGTTAGATGCTATTAGACATGATACTACGCATATCATGGCAATGGCAGTTCAAGAGCTATTTCCAGATACAAAAATAGCTATTGGCCCAACGATTAAAGATGGATTTTATTATGACTTTTCTAGGAAAGAACCATTTACTCCACAAGATTTAGAAAAGATTGAAAAGAAAATGAAAGAAATTGTTGAAAAAAATGAACCCACAAAAAGAGAAGTATGGGAAAGAAAAAAAGCAAAAGATCACTATAAAAAGATTGGGGAAAAATATAAAGTTGAACTCGTTGATGGTATACCAGAAGATCAAGAGGTTTCGATATATTACCATGGAAAATGGTACGATCTCTGTAGAGGACCTCATCTCACATCAACTGGAAAAATTGGAAAATATTTTAAACTTACTAAAATATCTGGAGCCTATTGGAGAGGTGATTCTAACAATGAAATGTTACAAAGAATTTATGGAACATCATGGCCATCTCAAAAAGAGCTTGATGAATACTTAAAACGTATTGAAGAAGCAGAAAAAAGAGATCATAGAAAGTTAGGAAAGGAAATGGATTTATTTCACTTTCGTGAAGAAAGTCCAGGTGCAGTATTCTGGCATCATAAAGGTTGGTCTTTATTTCAAACTCTTATCAATTATATGAGATTAAAACAAAGAAACGCCGGGTATAAAGAAATAAATACTCCAGAAATATTAGATAAAAATTTATGGGAAAAATCTGGTCATTGGGAAAAATTTGGCGAGCATATGTACACATCAGAAACTCCTGATAAAAAAACTTTTGCTATTAAACCTATGAACTGCCCAGGATGTATCCAAATTTTTAACCAAGGTCTTAAAAGTTATAGAGATCTTCCTTTAAAGTTATCAGAGTTTGGTAAAGTTCATAGGTATGAACCTTCAGGTGCATTACATGGTTTATTAAGAGTTCGAGCATTCACACAAGATGATGCACATATTTTTTGCACAGAAGAGCAAATTACTGAAGAGTGTTTAACAGTAACTAATTTAATATTAGAAATTTATAAAGATTTAGGATTTGAAAATGTTCTATTAAAATATTCTGATAGACCTGAAACAAGAGTTGGAGATGATGAAATCTGGGATAAATCAGAATCTGCTTTACTCGAAGCAGTAAAAAAATCTAAATTAAAATATGAAATAAATAAAGGTGAGGGTGCATTTTATGGTCCTAAAATAGAATTTGTATTAAGGGATGCTATTGGACGCGATTGGCAGTGCGGAACCTTGCAAGTAGATTTAAATCTTCCTTCAAGGCTTGGAGCTTCCTATATTGCAAGCAATGGATCAAAAAAAGTTCCAGTTATGTTACATAGAGCACTTTTTGGTTCTCTTGAAAGATTTATAGGAATTTTAATTGAACATTATGCAGGAAAATTACCGTTATGGTTGGCCCCTTTGCAAGCTGTAGTTCTTCCCATTGCATCAGAATTTGATAATTATGCAAAAAAAATATTTGAAGAATGCCTGAAAGCAGGTATAAACACCGAAGTGGATTTAAAAAACCAAAAAATAAATTATAAAATTAGAGAACATTCATTAGCTAAAGTACCATTACTATTAATTTGTGGTCAAAAAGAAGTTGAAGATGATAGTGTTACAATTAGAAAACTAGGATCAGAAAAACAGGAAACACTTTCACTTGATAAAGCAATAAAAGAAATATCTTTAAAAAATAAATTTCTAATAAACTAAGTGGCTTTTCAAAAACAAAATTATTTTCAAAGAAGAACAAAGCCAAGGGGCCCAAAATCAAATGATAGAATTCGCGCACCCCAAGTTCAAGTAATTGGTAGTGATGGAAAAAATCTTGGAACTCTTAATACGCAAGAGGCAATTAATTTAGCGAAACAAGAAGGTCTAGATTTAATCGAAATTTCTCCTAATGCTAGTCCTCCCGTATGTAAAATTATAGATATTGGTAAATACAAATATGATCTTCAAAAAAAAGCAAATAAAGCAAAAAAAAAACAAAAAATTGTTAATTTAAAAGAAATTAAATTAAGACCAGTTACAGATATTCACGATTATAACTTTAAAATTAAGAATGCCCAAAAATTTTTAGAAAAGGGAGATAAAGTAAAATTTACTGTAAAGTTTAGAGGAAGAGAAATGCAACATATAAATTTGGGTAATCAGCTAATGAAACGTATTGTTACTGACACAGCAAAGCTGGGAAAAGTTGAAGTAAACGCAAAACTTGAAGGTAGACAGATGGTTATGATAGTTCAACCTCTATAATTTGATTGTAAGTTAAATATAAAATTCGTATAAACTTCCTTAATTTTATGCCAAAACTAAAAACTAAAAGTTCAGCTAAGAAAAGATTTAGATT
>Ga0114997_10000572_pt1 | contig 30403 bp, 26 predicted proteins | sample ArcticOcean_MG_C_2_FD_87045 | JGI IMG/M metagenome (GOLD analysis project Ga0114997, IMG submission 87045) | Marine microbial communities from western Arctic Ocean - ArcticOcean_MG_CB4_136 | ecosystem: Environmental > Aquatic > Marine > Oceanic | place: Arctic Ocean: Canada Basin | collected... | reverse complement strand
TTTGGCTTTGATCATAATGCTCCATCAGACATTCTATTGGGCTTTCCAACTCCCTCCTGCTGATAAAGTAGGCTTCTTTTCACTGATGCCGATGTTACCTGTTTGGATATTCTTCACTCTCCTATTGCTCCCTTGGGCCATGCTCACGTTGAGGGACGAATCGTGGGGGACCCGATAGCATCTCAAAGGTGCCCTGATTTTTGTTCGAAGTACTCATAGCACTCCTCTCATTAGTTTGGCTACTACTCGCTAATTCAGAAGTAAATGGCTTCAGAAGATGTACTGCTGACCTAACCTGTCCAATCTTTATTAGAGAGTATGCGGCTTTGATTACTGGCTGTAACTGGCTGACTTCCAAAAGGTTCGTAGACCCCACGTTCGCCATCTTAGATATTTAATATAATTAATTTGTTGCTAAGAGGGGCCTGAAATTAATGATATCTTTTATTGTTAGTTCATATCAAATATTTAATTTTAAAATATTATTTTTTCAATTTATTGATTATCCAATCTCTAAATTCATTTTTAATATCGTCCCTTCTTAATGCATGATCTACTTGTGATTTAAGCCAATTAATGGGGTCTCCGCTATCATAGAGCACGAATTCATTCATATCTACGGATCCAAATCCTCCATTAGTTATCAAATGATTAAAGAATACTATTGATTGCAACTCTCCATACTCACTACTGGGATATAATTTCAATAATTCGTTACTATTGCCGGGCAATAGGTACCGCCCGCACAATATGAAATTACTTGGAGCATCCTTGGGGTCAGGTTTTTCAATAATTTCTTTGATTAAATCACCTTCCAATCTAACAATTCCATATTTCCCAACATCTTTATTTGGCACTTCTAGTATCCCTGCACATGATATGCCATTTTTATAAAAATATTCGACTATTTTTTTACTACTATCAGACGCAAATTCGGGCCCAGATTTTTGGGGACCAATGTGGTCTTTTATCAATAAATTATCTCCCAATAATACTAAAAATGGATTATTAATAGTTTCTGCCGCCAATAATATTGCATCTCCAACTCCTCCGGGATTAACTTGTTCATGAATAATTATTTCTACTCCTTTAGGCAGCGGATGTAATGATATTCTTGGTAAGTCTGTTCTAATTTCATCGCCCCAATAATTGTTATCATTGATTAGTATTTTATTTAAAATACTTCTTTTTCTAGGTGAAATTACAATATGAATTCTTTTTACTGATGCTTTACATGCTTCCCAAATTAAATGATTTAATATTGGGGTATCGACCAAAGGCATAATTTCTTTTGGCACATAAGAACTTCCTGGGAGCATCCTTGAACCCCTTCCGCCGGCAAGTATTACTGCATCGAGCACTTCATCCATATTTTTTTGAAGTTCAGCATCACTATTCAATAATGCCCAAACTTGTGCATTCTTATGTTAAAGTAAAAAGCAAGACATCGCCCCATTTAAAATATGAAATCAGTATGTATCATTATCCCTGTAAAGGATGAAGAAAAGGGACTTCAATTTCTATATGATGATTTTACTAATTCAAATATTAAAAATTTATTTGACATTTCTTTTATTTTCGTAATTGATGAACGTACAAGTGACTCATCAAAAGAAGTCGCATCTTTATTTTCGACCAAAATAATTGATCAAAAAGAAACACAAGGAAAAGGTTCTGCCGTTCGTGAGGCAGTAGATATGTGGAAAAATAATCAAACCGATTTCATAATTTTTCTAGATGCTGATGGTTCTTATTCATTTAATGATGTTTTTACTATTCTTAAGTCATTATCGGAGGTTAATGAAGTAGTTTCAGGTTCCCGATTTTTAAATATTAATTCACACCCTATGGGAATGTCTAAATTACATATATTTGGTAATAAGGTATTAAGTAAGGTATCTTCTATAAAGAATAAAAATAATATTACAGATTTATGTACGGGATTGTGGGGATTTAATAGATTCGCATTAAACAAACTTTCTTTAAATGCAAATGGTTTCGACTTGGAGGCAGAATTAGCTGGGAAATCTAGAAAAGAAGGATTAAATCACATTGAAGTCCAAGTCAACTGGAGCGCAAGAAAAGGTGGATTTAGTAAAATTAGATCATTCAGAGATGGTTTTATAATTTTATTAAGAATATTACGTACTTAGTTATCGCGATTTCATTGAATCCAACCTTTTAATACGGAATTAGGATTAATTTTTAATTTAGGAGATATTATGGTTCCCGGATTAGTTACGGTATTACAACCTAATTCTACCCCATCTCCAATCAAAGCTCCAAATTTTCGTAATCCTGTGAGTGTAAATTCTCCAGAATCATCTCTAATTCTTATTTCTAGACCATCATTTCTTACATTGGATATCTTAACGCCTGCGCCGAGATTTACTTTTTCACCTAATATTGAATCTCCGACATAATTGAAATGAGGGGCTTTTGCACCTGGTAAAAATAATGAATTTTTAACTTCAGAAGAATGCCCAACTACTCCTCCTTCACTTATCCAAGTACCCCCTCTAAGATATGCCGAATGCCGAATTTCTGCATTTTTACCTATATAACACGGCCCCTCTATTTTTACAAATTCCTCTATTTTCGCCATAGGATGTATGTATATTGGCCCATTACGTTCTTCAAACCTAACATCTCTGTAGGCATCATAGTCAACTAAATCTGGCATTATTTTGTCACTGATTTGTGAAATCAATTTTTTTCCAGATGAGGGGGAGAATAATTCCCAAGGATTTTTTAGTCCATTTAAATCGGGTATTTTTAAATCATCGGGAGCGGTGATGAGTGAGGGAAAAAGTCTATTTATCATCTTCATGTTATGACATCCGAATCGTTACTATGAATAAATTGTTTCTAATATTCAATCATAATCAATTTTCCCATCTTAGTTGTTATTGTGAATATAAAGTTAATAAATGATTTGGCTAGCGTTCGATTCAATATGTGTGGAATATATGGGTGCATTGGAAAAAATGCTTCCGATAATGTCCTCATAGGTCTAAGAAAGTTGGAATATAGGGGATATGACTCTGCAGGTCTAGGTGCTATATTTCCAAAACATTCAGGGCCAATTGAGACCGAAAGAACCGTTGGTTTTGTATCAGATTTAGTATCAAAAGTAAATGGTAGATTCAAAGGCTCAACAATATCCATAGGGCATACAAGGTGGGCAACTCATGGGGGAGTTACAGATGTCAACGCCCATCCACACAGTAGTTCCGATGGAAGAATCACACTTGTCCATAATGGAATCATAGAAAATGCCATGGACCTTTCAGAACAAGTTATAAATTTAGGATATGAATTAGAATCAGAAACCGATACTGAAGTCATAGTTCATCTATTAGATCATGAAATAAAGAGTCAAGATTCCAAAAAAAACTACTTTGATGCGTTTTGTAATGTCATATCGATGCTAAAAGGCTCGTGGGCAATAGCTGCAATTTCCTCAGATTTAGATGGCATTTTGATCTCTAGAGATGGCGCACCTTTAGTTTTAGGAAAATCTGATGAATCCATCTCAATCTCTTCGGATGTACAGTCCTTTTATGGAGCATGTTCAGAAATATCATACATTGAAGATGGTTCAAACTTATTAATAAAATCCAATGAAATAATTATTGGAAAAGGTATAGAAATGCCTAAATTTTTCCCCCTAGAAGGAACTTTCGATGTTGAAGACCCAGGAGAATATGGGCATATGATGTTAAAAGAAATTTATGAACAACCCTCTTCATTATCAAACGCACTGACAGGTAGGATTAGTGCCGATGGTTTGTCTGCGGAACTTAGCGGTTTCACTCTCTCTCCAGATGAAATGAAAAAATTGGATAGAATAAATTTAGTTGCTTGCGGGACAGCATATTATGCTTGTACTATAATTTCTGAATATATAAGAAAACTTTCCCCAGTTATATGTGAATCATTCGTGGCAAGCGAATTTCCTGCTAAATCTGTATGTTCTGAAAATACTCTAACAATAGGAATTTCTCAATCGGGAGAAACTAAAGACACTTTAGATGCGTTGTTAGATGCTAAAAAATTTGGGAGTAATATAGGTGCAATATGCAATGTGATCGGATCTACTCTTTCAAGATATGCTGGAAATGGGGCATACCTTTATGCTGGCCCAGAGTTTGCTGTTGCATCGACTAAGGTTTTTACTAATATGATTGCAGTTGGACTAATTCTCGCATTGACTATTTCAGATATTTCAAAAGATTATAAAAAAACTATAGTCAATAATTTACGTAAATTACCTAATTTAATTTCAAAACAATTAATCGATAACGACGACTCAATAATAAAAGCAGCAGATTTAATTGTTAATTCAAAAAATGCATTATTTATAGGGAGGGGACCATTATCTTCAAATATAGTAAAAGAAGGTGCTTTGAAGATGATGGAAGTTTCTTATATTTCTTGCATAGCATTGCCCGGAGGTGAGTTAAAACATGGCCCAATTGCATTAATACAAGAAGGAACTCCAGTCGTTGCCGTAGTGCCATCCGATGATAAAATTAATTTGATGGAATCCAGTATCAGAGAATGTAAGGCAAGGGGGGCAAAAATTATTTTAATTACTGATAATGAAGGGCCTATAACTAAATTTGCAGATATCCTAATTCAAACTAATTCCACACATGAATTATTGTCTCCATTTTCTAATGTAGTCATAATGCAATTATTGGCTTACCATGCAGGAATAAAAGTAGGAGTCAATGTCGACAGGCCTCGAAATCTTGCCAAATCAGTTACTGTTGTCTAATTCCTAAATTTATATCAAAAAACTCTTTTGTTTTTTCATGTACTTGATTATCTTTTAATAATTCTTCAATTTTAAACCATCTATATTTATCATGTTGTTTTATTGGAATTTTTAAATTATCTGTTTTGTCAATCAATGTTTCTAATGCAATTGAGACATAATGGGTTCCAATGTCTGATGATGCCACTGAATCATGATACATGTGCTCAAAGATACCAAGAAATTTTGAGTTATTAATTTCTAAAGACTGCCCTAATTCCATTTTACTTATCCGGCTAAATGCCTCAGAAAATTTTTCCATTTTCCTTATTCTTCCGCCTAAAACAAACCAGGCACCATTAGCAGGCGGAGTATTTCTATATCCTAATAAATATTCATTTTTTGGATTTTTGATTATTAGGTCAATGGATACCAACGGTAATACTGTCAACGCCAAATTATATTTTTCTTCACTTATCCAACCCGAATTCATAATATTCCTTCTATATATGATTTAATTATTTTGGAAATTTTATGTAATTCTTCTTCTATTGGATAGTGATGATTTCCAAAGAAAAACCCATTTTCATGTATTTTATCTGCATTAGTTAATTCACCATATACATCATAATTCATCAAATCGACAACTGGATTTCTAACAAAATTTCCTGTTACTATTGGCCTTACTTCAATACCTTCATTACTTAATTCTTTGATTAATAGATCTCTATCGATTCCTTCATCTAAAATAATTGCAAATCCAAACCAACTAGATTCGCCAAATTCCTTTTGTATTTTTATTCTATCAATTTTTGAAAATATTTCTTGAAAAATCTTTCCATTCCTCCGTCTTCCATCTATTAGTTTAGGTAATTTTTTTAATTGTTCTTGCCCGATTGCTCCTGACATTTCTAATGGGCGTAGATTATATCCAGGCAGTACAAATCTAAATGATTCAGTAAATGCATCATCACTCTTATTGGAAACATGATTTATCATTGGTAAATTTCTTGTCCATCCATGGGCTCTAATCGATAACATAATGTGGTATAATTCTTCACAATCAGTAACTGTAAGGCCACCTTCCATTGTTGAAATGTGGTGACTAAAGAAAGAACTGTATGTGCCCAATAATCCAAAAGTACCTGTTTGCTTCCCTGAAATCGTGGCGCCCATTGATTCGCAATTATCCTCAATAAGTATTAAATTATTATTGACACATATATTTTTTATGATATTGAAGTCATTTGGATTACCTAATAGATTAACTGCAAGAATCATTTTAGTTGAAGTAGTTATGGCAGCTTCTAATTTCGTTAAATCAAAGTTTAAAGTATTTATATCAATGTCTACAAACCTAATTTTTAATCCATATTGGTGTAATGGGAAATATGTAGTAGACCATGATACAGCGGGCACCAATACTTCATCACCTGGATTTAAATCATGTCTCTTGGAATGGATCAAAGCGGCAATCGCTAGTAAATTCGCGGATGAACCAGAATTCGACATTACACAATACTCGGTTCCAAAAAAATCAGCAAAATCTTTTTCAAATTTTAATACCTCTTGCCCCATAGTAAATCTATCAGAAGATATCACTCTATGTATTGCTTCTATTTCTTTTTCATCCCATGAACTTGTTGCTAATGACAGACTCATAATGTTTCCAAGAAATGCTCATATGTTAATTTAACCCCTTCTTCAAGAGTGTTTAATTTTATTGTCCATAAATTTCGAGATATTGTGGAATCAACTAGTTTTTGTTTCATTCCCTGTGGTTTAGTTAAATCATGCTGAAATCCACCTCGGTATCCTACAACTTTTGCAATTATATTATAATACTCATTTATGGAGAAATCATGGCCTAAGCCAAAATTTATGGCATTAGGAATTAATTCAAAATCTTCTATTATTTTAGCAATGAAGTCTGTTAAATCACTTGCGAGCATAAATTCTCTTCTAGTTTCCCCGTCTCCCCAGATGGCTATATTATCTTCTGAATTTATTTTACCCTCGTGCATTCTCCTTATTACGCCAGGAATCATATGCCCCTTTATGGGGTCAAAATCATCCCATTTACCATATAGGTTACACGGTATAATAGTTTTATAATGGGTACCATATTGCTTATTCATATATTCGCATAATTTATAAATCGCAATTTTTGCAATAGCATAGCCCTCATTCGTTGGCTCCAATTCTCCAGTTAATATGAGATTTTCTTTTAAAGGGTTTTTCCCATTCCGGGGATACATACATGAACTCCCAAGATTCAATACCTTCTTTATATTGTTTTTATTTGCAGATTGAATTATATTTATTCCCATTTGTAAATTATTGTTACAAAAATCATAAGGTAATTCTATATTTGCATTTATCCCTCCTACTAGCCCAGCACAATGAATTATTAATTCTGGTTTTTCTTTATTGATATATTTATCAACTTCCATCATATTCATTAAGTTTAATTTTTTTCTTGAGGGAGTTAATAATTCATGATCATAATCCGATAAAGATTCAATTAAATTTTTTCCAACCATCCCATTAGCACCCGTGACTAAAATTTTGGCCATACATATTACTATGATATTGGATTTATAATGCTATCTAATTTTTTTAATTATTTTTTTCCAGTAACTAAATTATATAGCCCATCTTCAATTTTCACAAAATCATTTAAATCAACATATTCTATTAATTCATTGACATCAGCTATTGAATGCCTCACGTCCCCAATTCTTTCATTTTCATAATTAATATTTGGAATATCAATGCCTTCATTTTCAAATATTTTTATGATTATTCTCAATAATTTATTTATACTTATCCCGTTTCCAGATCCTAGGTTTATTGTTTTGCTTAATTTTATCTCCGAATCAATTAGGCTGAGTATCGTACTACAAACATCTTTGACATGAATGAAATCTCTAGTTTGATTTCCATCTCCATAAATCTTTATGATGTCACCATTCAATATTTTATGTATGAATAGAGGTATTGCTGATGAGTAAGGTCCTTTTACTTCTTGCCCAGGCCCATATATGTTGAAAAGCCTAATTGAAATGAAATTAGAATCATTTGTTTCAAGTTTATTGGCAATCTCCTCTCCTTTCATTTTTGTTAAGGCATATGGGGATGCTAATCTCCCTTCCTCTCCAACTACTTTTATCTTATTTTGTGATTTTCCATATACTGCTGCACTTGATGCAAATATGATTTTTCTTACCTTTGCATCTCTACATGCTTGAAATAATCTTTCCGTTGCCTTTACATTCACTTCATTATATGTTTTTGAATCATTTATTGATTCTATTACGCTAATCTTTGCAGCTAGGTGTACTACTGCATCCATATTTTTTAAATTTACTTCTTTCCAATTGATTGTCCTAATATCTCCAATTATTCCATTATTTTTTTTAATATCTAAAGTATGAACTTCAAAACCTTTTTTCTTAGCCAAATCACATAAATTACTGCCAACAAATCCGGATGAACCAGTTATTAAGATTTTTTTAGGAAATTTCATATTGTCATCTCATTTATCATGTAATGATGTATATAGATATAAACCTTTCGAGACATCTCCATCATGTATCACTAGTCCCTTTTCCAAAACTATTGTTCTAGTTGCTAATTCTTTCACTAATCCAACTGAATGAGTTGAAATTATTACAATACCGGTGGTTTCAATCATTTTTTTTAATCGTTTCGTAGCTTTATTTTTAAAACTAGGGTCACCAACTCCCAATACTTCATCTATTAGTAAGATATCTGGATTTAAACTTGTAGCAAAACCAAATCCTACTCTGCCTTTCATACCTCCAGACAGTTCCTTAACAGGTCGATCAAAAGATGTTCCTAAATCACTAAATTCCTCAACATTATTTTCACTAATACTTGAATTAACTCGATAAATTTTAGAAAGCCAACGTATATTTTCTCTTGAAGTCAAAACAGAATCAAAACCTGGATTAATTCCTGCTAGATGTATGGTATTGCCAATGACCTCTGCATGGCCAGTTGCAGGTTTTATTTTTCCTGCTATGAAATTTAATAACGTGGTTTTGCCAGCCCCATTGTGTCCAAGTACTGCAACAGTTTCGCCTTCAGTAATATTCAAATTTAAATTTTTTATAGCAGAATGTTTTTCTTTTTTCATAAAGAAAAACCTTCCCTTCCTAAGGGTAATATAATCAATATCTACATCTTGGATAGTTATTTTTTTCATGACCATGCTGTAGACCTCCATCTTTCCTTATCTGCACCTTTAAATCCAATAATTGCCGTAATGATCCATAGGGTCATAATTTTTGTAACGTGTCCGATTTCAAAAGGATAGGGATTGCCAAATGCTACTGTTCGTAAAAATTCAACGGCGAAAGTGAAAGGAATATATGATAATACTTCGCGGTGTATGCCTGATGTTATGCTATAGTCATACAAGCAGGGTTGTAGGAAAAATGATAAAAATAAAACATAAGAAAATAATTTCCCTAAATCTCCAAATCTTGAGACATAGGGGGATAATATCATGCCAATCCCAACACCTATTAATGATAATGCAGCACAAAGGAATGTCATATACGGTGATAAAACATATGGGGAACCAAATATCAAGATTAATAATACGCTTCCTGTAATCCCGATTAACATGGATTGTAAAACTTCAGTTGAAATTTTGGATAGCAAAAATATTTTTGTTGACGTATGCTTCAGTGGAAATGGCTCTACGGATAAATTCATAGAGTATCCCGTTTTAAATGAATTATTAAAAGACCTTAATGTCATCACTCCAATAACTATTGAAGCAGCCTCTGCAGCCCTCCCGGTAATGCTGAATAAAAATGAGTAAATAGCAGATAACATCAATGGATCAAGAACAACCCATATGATGCCTAACCTTAAGATGGATGTCGGTTTAGTCAAATTTCTTATTCCTATTAAAATTCCTATCTTTAAATCTGCCCATCCAAAGTAACCTTCAACTTCTCTTGATTTAGGGGTCAATTTCATCTTTTCAGCCGCCAATTTTATTTTAAATATTCCAATTTTCTAATGGGGTCCCAAAAGTCTTTTTTCCTATGTGTAATAATGGAAATCTGTGCAATTATCATTATCATGCTACCTTCTAATATTGAAAGTAATAATGGAAATCTCATATTTAGATATATGAACAACCCCAATAATGCAACATATGTCTGTACAAGGGTCATTCCCAAGGGAGATAAATAATAAAATAAAACTTGCTCAAAGTTAATAGTTAAAATGCCATAACCTGTTGACATTATTCCAATAAATATTACCCAAGGAAGAATTAAATATAGCATTATTACCCTCAAAATTTCCTTGTGATTAATTAAATTTATGGATGGTTTAACCATATCAATATTTCTAATTAATACGTTTGTCAAACCTCTGCCTCTCCTCACTCTTCTTCGAAAATTAATGTGCCATGGAAATTTCTGATTTTCTTTAAATTTTAACCTAGGGTCTATAATGCACCTATATTGATTTCTCAAACAAATTAATGAAATTTGAGTATCATCGGCATTAAATCTCTCATCTAATTGATTATTTCTAATTGCCAAACGCCTAAAGCAGCAGAGAGAACCTTCTGGTATGACTATGGATGATTTTTGAGAGCTAAATAATCTCCTTTGATTTAAATATTGTTTATACTTCTTTTCTAAATTACTCATATTCAAAACACCATCAATAGCCTGTATTCCAGAAATTAAGCCTATATCATCTTTAGTAAATAACTCTTGACAAACATTTTCCCATCCTGATGATGCTTCTGCATCAACATCCATAATCATTACTAGGTCACTACTTATTTCGGTAATGGCAAGATTCAATGCCCTAGTTTTTCCAGGAAAAATACTTTTCAATATGCTCCACCTTTCTTTGGGTAAATTGGATTCAATTAACGTGGATTCGACAATCTTTGACGTACCATCGGCCGAATTTGAATCTACTATGATCAATTTAACATGATTTAAGTCATAAATTTCATCTAAAACTTCAAGAATCTTTTTTTTTGCAAATAATGACTCATTGCGCATTGGAATTAACAAAGTAATACTGAGAATATTCTCAGTTACTGGTGCATTCTCATAAATCACGCTTTCCTCAATTGATTCAAGTACATAGTAGTATTGGGGGCGTACATGAATAATGTGATTAACGCAGTTTCACATGTAGTTATCACGCCAGTAAAAAATGAAAAAAATATCATACAAGGATGCATAGATTCTATGATGTCTCAAAGCATTCTTCCAAAATTATGGATAATTATTGACGATAACTCTACTGATGGGACTGATACTATTATTGAAAATGCAATAATTAAATATTCAAATATTAGAATTATTAAATCTGAAATTATGGCTAATAATAGAAAAAGAGGGAAAAATATTGCTAATATGTTTTTACAGGCATTTGAGTTAATAGATTTTGACTGGGATTTCTGTTCAAAAATTGATTCAGATATTTTATTGGAAAAAAATTATTTCGAATTATTATTTTCTAAGTTCAAGCAAGAACCATTATTGGGAATTGCTAGTGGTAATTGTAACATAATAAACGGAACCAAATTTAAATTAGAGAAAGTTTCTCCAGACCATACTCGAGGGGCACTAAAAACATATAAGTCAGAATGCTATTATCAAATTGGCGGAGTCAGGCCAGTTGATGGCTGGGATGGTATTGATAATATAATGGCCCAAATGCATGGGTGGCAAACTAAAAACTTTCAAGATATATTAACTATCCATCTGAGAAATACTGGCTCATATAATGGAATCTTATCTGGATCTTTTGAAAATGGAAAATTCGCTTATTTTATGGGATATCATCCATTATTTATGGCAGCCCGAAGCGCACATAAATTTATTTCACCTCCCTATTTAGTTGGCGGAGTGGCCCTTTTTATGGGATATATGACTAGTTTTATTTCAAAAAAACCAATTTATCAAGATAAAGAGGTTGTAAATTTTTTAAGAAAAAAACAATTAAAAAAGATGAGACTAAAAAGATAAGTACACTAGTGGAGAATGTAAATATGGGGGAATTACTTGTTACCAGACAGGCGCGTTTTGGAGATAGGATGTTGCCAATACTAAATGCATTAAGAATAAGCCAAAAGACAGGTTTCCAAATAAATTGCATCTGGGTTGATACCGATGAGTTAAGATGGAAAAATATTTTTCATCCAAGTTTAGATTGGAATGATGAAATATTTCGTAATTTCAATGTTTCACATTATCAAACAAACAATAAATCATTAGTGCCTAATGGCGTCAATGAAACTATTAAATCCGTAATATCTAAGTCAACTATTCCCAAATGTAAAATTTACTTTGATGATGAATATGGCCATTATGTACATAGATTACCTTCTAAATTTGAATTATCTAAGCATAATGTAATTCATCATATCTCTAATCCTGTTGGGATATATCTTTTACATGATGAAAATCTTTTTGAGGTAATTTCAGAGATATCAAAAATATTTTACAAATTACCTTTCAAAGATAATATTAAAAATGGTTTTAAAATAATTGATAAAAAGCTAAAAAAAATCGGAGTTAATGATGAAAATTCGATATCCATACATATAAGGAGAGGAGACGTTATTAATTTTGCTAAAACTGATGGAAAAGCACTAATAGAGAGAATCGTCCCAATCTATGAATATGAGCAAAGAATTGAGTTACTAACTAAATCTATGGATTTAAATTTCATTTTAGTTGCATCGGATGATCCTAAAATATCTAACAAAATAAATATTTCTAATCCAAAAGTAACTAAGTTAGTACTTAATAATTTAATATCTAAAGAAGACTATTCAGAAATTGAATTTGATATTATGGATTTATATTTCTTATCAAGGTCTAGCAGAATTTCTGCGGGGTACTCTGCATTTGCTATTCTTTCAGCTGTCATAACGCAAGGAAATCTTTACCGTCTCGATATGAATCAAGATTTACCGCGACGTTTAGATAATATTTATGATGAAATAAAAGATAATGATGGTAATATATCTGAAGATTGGAAATTAGGTTTCTCAACTGCATATTCAGTCTCAATTGATAAATTATTATCATCCGGAAATATTGAGGAAGGTCATAAGTTAGCAAAAAAAATGGCAACATTTTTTCCCAATAATGCAGAAGTATTTTACATATTGGGAAATATTGCAAATAGGCGTAAAGATTATAAAAATGCAATCAAATTCCATAAAAAATCAGTTTTTATAAGTCCAACAAATTCTCATTACCAATTAGCATTATCTCATGCATTATTTGAATCAAAAATGCTTATCGAATCAAAAATTACTGCGGAATTATCATTCTTTTTAATGCCAAATAATCAAAATACCATCCGCCATCTAATCAAAATTTATAGTACCTTGAAGAATTATAATGCCGTTTTATTCTCTCTTTTATATCAATCATATCTGAAGTCCAGCATCGGAATATACTATGATCAAATTATTTCCACCATTTCTAAAATTCAAGATTCTAATACAGGACTTTCTTTTTATGAAGATGGTATTTTCGATTTGATAAATTCATACAATTCAAATGATTCGAATGATATTGAAATAATAAATTCAATTAGGGCATTATTATTATCCAATGGAAGCATTTTTTCAACAAATATAGATGATAAAATAAATGAATCAATAGAAAAAAATCCATTACGAAATTTTTTATTATCTGAATTAGATAAAAATAAGGACTCTGATAAAAAATTAAAATTTTCTACCGAACGTTTTTTTAATGGAAATAGGGCATTTATAGGAGGTTTAGCCGATAGGATAAAAGGAGCTTCGACTACCATGTTACTATCCATCATTCTTGGTAGAAAATTTGAATTGGAATGGTTGCATCCTGAAGATATTAACAATATTTTTGTCCCAAAGGGATATGACTGGAGGCAAAAAGATACCAGTCAAGAGTTCAAAAAAATTGATTTAATAGATATTAATTTTAGTAAAGAACTAAGAACTCGATTAAGTGAAAACGTAATGGAAGATATATTGAATATACATAATGAAAATGCTATATTATATTGTAATTCAATAGAATTAGGGTATTCGCAAAATGTTAATTATAATTTCCATAAGTTTAATTTATTTGAAAAATTAAATCGTAGGCAGTTAGTTGGGACTTTTTCATCTCTACTTGAGTATAGGCCAGGATTAGAGGAATCTATGATGCTTATGGTATTTCAAAATTATATTGCAGAATTTGATTGTTGTATTGCCATACATTTTAGAACAGGCGGAGATGGGGGGTGGAGGGACCCCAAAATGGACCAAAATGAGAATATAGAAAAACTAATATCGCGAGCTATTAAAATAATTGATGATTTAGAGGGTAATTGCTGTATTTATTTGGCTTGTGATTCTAGTTCTCTAAAAAAATCAATTATATCTAAATATTCTGATTCATTAAATATATTTTCAATCAATATTCCTTTAGCACATGTCGATAGATCTTCGGATGCTGACGCTATAATGGGTTCTAGATATGCAGTAATGGAAAATATGATGATTACACTTTCAAATCATATTTTAATGGGAAGAGGAGGATTTGCAGAACTATCTGCAAATAGATTATTTATCGAGCCCTGGCGTTATTACGACAATTAATTATTTAGCCAATTTCTTTTCATTATTGGCTATAGACAAATCATATTCTACCATTTCTGCAACCATTTCTTCCAAGGTAATCTTTGGAATCCAACCTAATTCTTCTTTTGCTTTTGTTGGGTCTCCTAGTAAAGTTTCTACTTCTGTTGGTCTAAAATATCTTTCATCAATTCTTATGATGATATCTCCAGTATCGTCTCTTTTGCCAACTTCATTTATTCCTTCTCCTTCCCAAATAATTTTAATGCCAACTTCATTACATGCCAATTCTACAAATCTTCTGACTGATACCTGCTTCCCAGTGGCTATTACATAGTCCTTAGGTTTGTCTTGTTGGAGCATCAACCATTGCATTTCTACGTAATCTTTTGCATGGCCCCAATCTCTGAGTGAATCCATGTTTCCTAGATATAAACACTCTTGAAGCCCTAGCGATATCTTTGAAATGGCCATAGTTATTTTTTTCGTAACAAATGTTTCTCCTCTTCTGGGACTTTCATGATTAAATAAAATTCCATTGCATGCATAAATTCCATATGCTTCTCTATAATTTATTGAAATCCAATATGCATATAATTTTGCAACAGCATATGGGCTTCGGGGATAAAATGGAGTTTTTTCATTCTGTGGAGTCTCAAAAACTTTCCCATATAATTCTGATGTACTGGCCTGATAGTATCTACATTTATTTTCCAAGCCAAGAAAATGGATTGCCTCTAATAACCTAAGTGCCCCCAACGCGTCCGTATTTGCTGTATATTCGGGGCTTTCAAAACTAACTGCAACATGACTTTGAGCCCCTAGATTATAAATTTCATCAGGCTCAACTTCTCTAACAATTCTTATTAAGTTCGAAGAGTCAGTCAAATCACCATAATGTAAGAATAATCTATTATTTTTTTCATGAGGGTCCTTAAAAATGTGGTCAATCCTTTTAGTGTTGAATGAACTAGATCGCCTTTTTATGCCATGGACCTCATATCCCTTGTCTAGTAACAATTCTGCTAAGTAAGAACCATCTTGGCCCGTTATGCCTGTAATCAATGCTTTCTTCATGTTATCTCATTATACTCGTACAAGGCAATACATATAACTCCAATGTTTTTAATAATTCATCTCAAATTTATTTATCAATGAATAAGACAAAATACTCCAGTATCATCCTATATCTACTAAAGAACCGAATATGCATAAAGATATTTTCTAAATTTGTATTATAAAAAATTCGAAATAAATGGGTCATGATTATTATGAGTAATTCTGAGGAGAAAAAATTTACATCAAAAAAAATACCTAAAATAACAGTATTGAGTGAAAAAGATATTACTGACAAGGATTATCTAAGTTTTGTAAAAGATCCTATTGATATATTTCCTAAAATTAATTTATTTGTACCTAACCAAGGATCCGATTTGGAGTTTCATTCAGATAAAATCTTAGAATTTACAGTATTACAAGATTATAGCACCCCTGGCATAAAACTTGCTAAACAAATTTTACTGCCTCCTGGTAAATACTTATTCAGTGTTGTCGGTTTTTCTGAAATTGGTAGAACATTTTTCCCCTGGGTTCGTGATTTTGAATCAAAGGTAAGAATCACTGAAACTATACACCTTACAGAAATAGATGAAGCTGTAACAGTTCATTTTACTTTGGATAGGCCTTGTAAAATTGAAGTAGGGATACTTTCTCATCGTCAGCAAATTGGAGATAAATGCTATATTCGTTCGATACATATAACCACAGACTCTCAAAATAATATTTCAAATCCGACTAAAAATGAACAAACCATGCGTGGAGAGTATATTCCACACCATAATTCAAAATTAAAAATTGTTAAAGATGGAGTTTCTGTTAGCGCTAGCGCATATAGTACTCCTGGGACATACAAACTTATGGATGTAAATGGCATCAAGATTCTGAGTATATCCATCTCTGTATCGGTATTCTATCCCAGTGTTGCCTTTTTATATGTGGCAGATGCAGATTCAGGGATTGAAATAACTTCTCGTAATGACATCTTCGAATCATCAAAATTATCATCTCCTTCTTCATTGTTGACTTCTGTGAGGATACCTGAAAAAACAAGAATGGTAAGAATTGGAATTCTGTTTTCAACTTCTACTTCTCCTGTAAGGCATGAGATGATAATACATGAACTTGAGGCTATAGAATACATCTCTATTTCAGATATTTCTGAACATTTTTATGTTCTAAATCTTGAACATGAATCAAATAAATTTTCTTTATGTAAGAGGCAAGCAGATAGGATGGGAATCAACCTTACTAGGTGGGAAGCCGTTGATGGTAATTCTAAGAAAAACTATTATAATTGGTCAGAATATATGAAAAAACCATGGACTCAACAGGATGTCCAACTTAATAGAAAATCAATAGATAAGCCTGGGGCATGGGGTTATTTATTGACTATGCAGGAGATTATTAAAGATGCAATATTGAAAAATTATGATAAAATTACAGTCTTTGATGATGATTTCATACTCTCTAATTCATTTGAACATAAATTCTCAAAATTAATAAATTCATTACCCAACAAATGGGATTTACTATACCTCGGGGCTTCACAATGGTCTTGGGACGGAGCAAATATCGAAAATTTGCCATTTTACCATGCTAACTCAGATACAAATGGTTCCTTTGCGGTTATATATGATAAAAATACCTTCATGAATTTATTGTCAAATATTGAACAAATGCTTTCCCCTTTTGATGCAGGGCCGCTCCGTAGTGTTGTATGTGAAACATCCCTTGGAAAGGCCTTTGTTGCCTATCCAAATTTAGTTATAGCCAATTTAGAAAAAAAAGGAATAAGGGATAGCAGAAATCAAAAAAATTACTCTCGTAAATTTAGATGGAATTTAAGTGATTTTCCTCCTTGGTTTACATCTTGGACCAACAATCCTAAAATAATTAGAAATGATGATAAATTTAATGAGAATCCTGAAAGATTAAATTTCATCACAGCTGTAACGACATTCAATCGGCTACCATATTTAAAAAATTTTGTAGAACAATGGGACAATACTAGAAATAAAAATATCAATACTACTTTAATAATCGCTGACGATGGATCATCAGACGGAACTTTAACATGGTTAACTGATGTTTTGACTATTGACGAGGTTAAAATTGTAGTAATACAAAATGATGGCCTCGGAATCGCCAGGCAAACTAATAGTATCTTAAACTACATATTGCAGATGCCTCCAAAAATAAATTTAATTTTTATGTGTAATGATGATATAAACTTCTTGAAAAATGGGTGGGATATAACATACTATCGCGCAACACAAGAAACTAATCTTTCACATTTAGTATATTTTAATCCAATGTGGAAAAAACCATCTCTAGATTCTAATCTGGTTAAATATCCGATGTTGCATTCAAGTTGCAACGCAAGGGAAGCCATGGGTTGCTTTTACACATTGAGTCTTGATATAATTAATAGATTAGGTTTCTTCGATGAAGAATCATTCCCTATTAGGGGGCATTCTCACGTAGATTATACCATCAGGGCTTGTAATATAGGTGAAAATGAATACAATAACTTGTTCGATATTAAAGGAAGCAATGATTACATTGGCATGGTTATGAGAGATGGTTATGTAAGGACGCATAGGACATTAACTCTGAATGAAAAAATATTAACAACATCAAAAAATGAATTACAAAAAAGGGAGAACTTACTTAAAAATAGAGATAGGTTGCATATCCCAAAAGGATGGTAATTAATTTGATAATTTCAGTACAATGGGATAAAAATATATTGAGATTTTTGTTAACCCCAGAGGCTGAAGATACCTCCAATAATGCTAGATTAAATGTTACAAATTCCTTTGAATTCAGATTAAGGGGAAATTCAGTATTTCCTAAAGTCCATCCGGATAGGCTTGCTTTGGTGGCAATACTAAATGTTTTACCATTTTCCGGAAAAAGAATATTAATCGATTGGAATATATCTCAGCAATTTCTTGATGCTACAAAAATTATCTCTCGAGTTAGGATAGAATCAAAAAATTCAGATTTTTTACCAATAAAAAGAATAAAACACGGTTCTCCTGCACTTTCATTTAGTGGAGGGGCAGATTCAATGGCAGCTTTAGCTGTAATGCCAATGAATACTGAACCAGTATTCATGTCCCGCTATAAAAAAAATGTAAATACGTTATATGATAGTGATGCCGCAGAACAATCTTGTCAATTTCTTTCTAATTTGGGCTATTCCGTGCAAATAGTCGAATCAGATTTTGAGTACTTACGTGATCCCTTGGGCTTCCCTACTGATGTTGCCGTAGGGTCGCCAATTATTCTTCTTGGTGAGTTTAGAAACTATGATACAATATCATTTGGAACAATTCTTGAATCTTCTTATGGCACATCTGGAAAATCTTACAGAGATTATACTAAGTCTAGTCATTTTAGACTTTGGAACTCTCTTTTTGAAGTTGTTGGTTTTGGATATTCCTTGCCTGTTGCTGGTATTAGTGAGGTCGGAACTTCTTTAATTCTTCATAAATCTCCATTTGGCAGGATACATCAATCATGTATCCGAGGAAAATGGAAATTACCTTGTAGCAATTGCTGGAAATGTTTTCGAAAAGGAATTGTAGAGTCTTCGATTACTAATGGAATTTTGTGTCCAAAGTCAAAGGAAATGATATTATCTTCGAAAGAAGTTAGAGCCAGGTTAATAGATGATAAACCAATAAAACATGAAGGAGTTCTCACATATGCTCTTTCCAAGATAAAAACTAATGACAAGACTATTTTGGCATTAAAGGACTTAGTAAGAGTTGGGAAAATAAGTGTCATTTGGATGGAAAGATGGTATCCCCATTCATCTAATTTAATTGATCAATCTTATCGTAAATATAGTTGTGATTTATTGAGTAAATATCTCGGTCAAATGGAAAGTATAGATGTTAATAATCTAGTAAATTGGTCCAATATCAATGATGAAGATAGGGAATTTTTACTCGCTAAATTTTCAAAATTATTACCTATTTTGTAGCCTTAAAAGTGTTTCAGATAGGACTTTAGCACCATCTTCAACTACATTCTCAATTAAATTTTTTGAGATACTTTTCCTTACATCATCATCGGAAATTCTTTCCAATGCCAAATCAATAATGTCATATTCTGCAATATCTATGATAATTCCCTTATTCCCAAATATGGCCTTTGTGGCCCTTCCTAACTGATCATCTCTTTGAGTTTCTTTATTAGGTATTATAACTGATGGGAGCCTCAATAATATCATTTCATGTATGCTATTATATCCAGCAGCCATTACTGCGAAATCAAAACAATTTCTATATCTCATAATTGGAAATTCTTGTACTATTCTTACTAATGGGTTATCATATCTTTTCTTCATTGGATTAAGCATAGAATCAGCGATTATGACATAAATTCCTTTCTTTGTTAAATTTTTGACTACATAATCACGCATATTCTCAATATCATTTATGGAACCAGCCCCAAGGGAAATAAGCGCAACCTTAGAATCGTTAGGTATGCCAATTCTTTCTCTTAAAACTCCTCTCTGATATAGATCATCTCTCGAGATAGATAACAAAGGAGGTGTAAGATTTATCTCTTCAACTGGCCATCTAGTAAGATCATTCATATCAGGTTCAAGTAAATCTCCTGGAACTATTATTCTGTCAAAATGATTATATGCTTCTATTGGGGTTTTATCTTTTCCAGGCTTTTGAATTCTTCTCACCCAAGCTTTGTGTACAGTATCTCTATTTTTTATCGCATTCAACATTCCTCTGTAAGGGAATGCACCATCAAAAACAAATAATGATGGCTTATGAACTGAAAAAACATTTGCAAGCATTTCTTCACATTGTAAATTCCATGTACTGGCCCCCATTTTATCAAATTTGTTGCGATTTGGTAAATGATAAGATGTAAAACCTTCCCTATAGAGCGGATGTAGGACATAATTTGTAGTAAAAAAAACAATCTCTATTTTAGAATCCATTAATTTCATGGATTTAGCCAATGCAAACATTCTGGAATAATGTCCCATTCCTACTCCGTTAGTGGGGAATAAGACTACACAATTTCTATTTTTTTGATCAGATTTAATGGATACAGGATCTGTTTTTTGTTGTTCAAACCTCCCCATTCTTTCGCCCAAATATCTACTAAATAGTATTGGCAAAGTAATCGGCAAAAGTAAAATATTCCAAGGTCTTTTGACCGATATCACTAGTAATTTACCTAATCTAAATGATAAACTCGCCTCTATGGAATTTAATCTTCTAATTACTCGATCTTGTCCAGCTGCCCTGCCGTTGAGACTACCATATTCCTCATCCGCTGCGTTCATCTTTTATCTCTAAAAGACGTACGAACATAATAACTTTGGTAGAAAGAAACATTAATCAATACCCTTTGAGATACATATGGTAGCCGAGTACCGAATAATAAGCCGCAATGGAACAAACCCTCTTTCCGCAGCAGTGTCAATATCTATTGAAGAAGGATACATACCAATTGGAGGTATTGCCGTACATACTGAAACTAGGGGTAGAGAAAGAATTGCTACATACCATCAAGCAATGTATAAGCCAGAGTAATTGACTTAATTGCCTAATATTAGTTAATATGGAAATTAATAATATTTCCGGATACTTCTTGATGTGTATGCTTTCCGCTTATTTTATGAGTCGTAAGGAATACTTTGAATACTTGGAATCTGGTATATCAAAAAATTCGATAAATATTGCCGTAATAGGGCTCGGTTATGTGGGTTTACCTACTGCTTTGGCCTTTCATTCTCAAGGTTTCAAAGTATTGGGTATTGATAATTCTGAAGATGTAATATCTTGTCTGAATTCTGGCTTTTCACACCTATCAAATGAATATAATCTTCAAATACCTTCAGATGCAAGGTGGTCTATATCTAAATCATATAAATGTATTCAAGAATGCGATATAGTTATAATTTGTGTCCCAACTCCCGTTAATTCTGCATACGAACCCGATTTAAGTATGGTACATTCAGCCTTTAAAGAGGTATCAAATAATACTTCCGATTCCAAAAATTTGACAATAATACTAGAAAGCACTGTCCAACCCGGAACTACAAATAATTGCTTTGAGATGTTTTTTGGGAACAAGACAAATTCTAGTTTATTTAATGTTGCATATTGCCCCGAACGCATTAGTCCCGGAGATCCATTATATGGTGGGCACAATATGGACAGAATAATTGGTTCTAACAACAATTCTCTCACAGAAATTCTAGCTAAATTGTATAAAACAGTTAACAATAGCGAAATACACCCTGTAAAATCTATAGAAGTTGCAGAAGCAGCCAAACTAGTGGAAAATACGCAAAGAGATATAGATATAGCATTTGTAAATGAATTAGCTATCTTGATGCCAAAACTTGGAGTTGATGTTGAAGATGTATTGGATGCTGCATCAACAAAGTGGAACTTTCATAGACACACGCCCGGGATTGGAGTCGGAGGGCATTGCATCCCAATTGATCCACATTATTATATTGAAATTGCAAAAAAACATAATGTAATTTCTAATTTAAGTCCAAATGCCAGACGCCTTAATGAATCGATGCCAGAATATACGTCAACAGAAATTTTAAAAATATGTGATGGCAAATCTAATTCTAGAATTTTAATTTTTGGATATTCATACAAGCCAAATATTGGTGATGTGAGGGAAACTCCAATAGCCCCATTAATTACTAATTTAAGTAAAAATGGTGCCAAAATATTCGTATGGGATCCATATGTAAATGAATTATCTGGTATGGATGATGCCGTATTGATTACTGATCCATACAAATTAAATAATATAGATTGTGTTGTTATAGGAACTGCACACAATTGTGTATTGTCTTTAGATTGGAAACTATTAAAAAAAATAATGAATGAACCAAAATTATATGATGGACGTAGAGGACTTAATGCAAATGAAATGTCCAACTATGGATGGAAATACTATGCAATAGGACGTCCAAATGAGGTGATTAATTGAAAATTGGAATAATAGGGGCAGGAATAGTAGGTGGTGCTATGGAACATTGGTTTTCAAAAAAACATGAATTATTTGTCCATGATCCTCTAAGGGGGACTTCGCTAGATTATGTAACTAATAATACAAACATGGCATATTTGGCTGTCCCAACTCCTCAAAATGAGAAAACAGGTGAATGCGATTTAACAATAGTGGAAGAAATACTTGATGCACTACCTTCAGGATTTAATATAGTAATAAAAAGTACTGTTACTCCTGGATCTACTCAAATATTCCATGATAAATACAATCATTTGAAAATAGCATATTCTCCAGAATTTTTAGTTGAGCGTAGGCATTTGGAGGACTTTGGTAATCAGGATATTTTAGTCTGCGGTACTCACCATAATGAATTGGCTAATGTCGTTTTTAAACAACATATGGAGGCAGGAGTTTTAACAAAAAATAATTGCTTTATGGTTACGCCAACACAAGCGGAGTTGGTAAAATATGCAAAAAATACATTTTATGCTATGAAGGTAATATTCTCTAATCAGATGTATGATATTTGCTCTAAGTTGGACGAAGATTGGTACACTGTTAAGCAAATCCTGACTACGGATCAAGCACAACCAATTGGGCCGACACATCTTGATCCAATATTTGGATTAAACCGAGGTTTTGGAGGAAAATGCCTTCCAAAAGATACAATGGCATTAACTACTCTCGCAAATAATTTGGGAGTAAAATATGATATTTTAGATGCATTACAATCAGATAATTTCAAACTTAGATCCATCAGGACCGGAAAAAAATCAGATGTTTTGACTTTCGATGATTAAATTAATGCAATAATTTAAATAAATTTTCTTAGGCCATGTTAAATATGCCGGCCAAGAAAAAAACATCAATACCTGAATATAAGATAATCATGTCTGTCAAATCTCCATCTTTAAATTATACTGCAAAAAGACTTGGGGAAATAGTAAGCGAAGATATGAAAGATGGATGGATCCCGCATGGCAACCTAAACATTGCCGTTGAAGATGATAAATTTACAATGTGCCAAGCTGCTACTAGAAATTTGTAATCATCTATAAGAATGTGATTCTGTTTTATTTGATATTTGTATTATTTTATTTATAATTTCTTTAATTTCCTCATCTTCATCTATTACACTTTGACATTGAGGGCTTATTTTATCCTTCCATCTATCGTCAATTTTTATTGATTTATAAAAGAATTTTTCATTAGATAATCTTTTAACGGAATGATTTCCTCCGATGTAATGTAAATCTTTAGTCCAGAATTGAACAGTTGTATGATCATATTCTGCCCCTAACCATCCAGATATCTCGGCTAGACCTTCATAAGGATTCACGCAAAAATCTTCAAGGTTGAGGACTGCTATGTTTTTACTTATATTATCATTTAACCAATCAAATATGCTAATTGTATTTTTTTTCCACCACGCAATTCCCTTGTTAATTTGATCTTCAGAGTAATATCCTGAGGTATTTATGGTATCTTTAAATTGCCTTCTACACCAACTATTGATATTTGCTTTTGGATCTTTGTACAAGAATAATAGATAATCAGGAACTCCAAATCGTTCATAAATTCGAGGGGACTTGTCAGATGATATTATTATATCACTTTTAGTGTATTCTGCTATTATTTCCCACCATTCGCCATCATCTAATTCTTTCCGTCTAAGTCGAGCTAACATGTCCTTTGTAAAAATTGGACATGGTTTATTAAAACATTCTTTACATCCTAAATTTTTATCTAATATCCAATGGCTCTCACCGATAGATGCTGAATTAGATATTCCTGAAAGTACGTTTGTAACCATCGTCGAACCACTATAATCAAGACCTAAAATTCCTAGTATTTTCAAATTTATTGTCCCCTGAATTCAGCATTAATTTCGCCCATACTAGCCATTATTCCAGCTTTAATCAGATTTTCCGGAGTTCCACAATCAACCCATGTCAAATGTCCTATATTTCTTATCTCGCACTGAGACCGCTTTACATATTTTCTTGTAATATCTGAAATTGAAAACCTAATATTATTTATTTTTATATGATCATAAAAATCCCAAAATTGTTCATCAAATAAGTATATTCCTCCAATTGCTTGATTTGATGGAGGTATTTTTGGTTTTTCAATAATATCAATTATATTCTCATTTTCATCAAATTTACAAACTCCAAATGAACTAGGATTATCAACTTCCCGTACTAAGAAAATTGCACCAGGAGGATCCTCACTTGCTGAAAATTTTACAACATCTTCTTTGAAATCATAATTGGTTATATTATCTGCAAAATATAGTAAAATTCTGGATTTTTCAACATAAGGTCGCGCCAATTCAAGTGCACTCCCAACTCCCTTTGCTTCTTCTTCTATTACGTAATGTATTCTCTCATTGGTTATTCCAGATCCTATGTGTTCAGCAATTTGACCAATGTGCTTATTTGCTATTATTGTTATATCTTTTATTCCGGCCCTTCTTATTACTGCCAATGCATAATCAATTACTGGTTTATCATAAATTGGTAGTAACGTTTTATGAGTATATCTGGTAAATGGCATTAATCTTGTCCCACTGCCTCCTGCAAGTATTATGGCTTTAACAGACTTTACCACTTTATTCACCTTCATTTGTATGAATTAGATGTATTTTATCCATAATTTTCCTCTGGTTATGCCCATAAATTTTTATTAAATTTCTTATTTCTTTATTTTCAATTACATATCTTTTATTTTTAACCAATGCTAAAATTCTTTCATAAAATCTTTCTTCAGGTTTATGATAGATCGTCCAAGGTTTCTTTAAAGATTCAAGTTTAGCTAATCTTTGAATTATTAACGGCGTTGCTTCTTTCATTTTCATCTGTGCTTTAGAAAATGGCAATGATGCATATTCTGGTTCATGGACAGTAGCTTTAAGTTGATACTTCACCTTCCTTTCTTTATCTTCTACTTGTAGACATTCCCATTTACTACCCAAATCAATTCTTTTTAGGTGACGGTTGAGTACGACATAGTGATTCTTAATCTGCATTTCCCTTTGATTTATGGAAGTACTTTTATCATGAATCCTATATACATAAGTCCATTCTTGTACATGTTTCATCTCTGTAACGTTTGATAGTTTTAAAAACATATCATAATCAACTGCATTAGTTATGTCAGTCGCAAATCCAACAGTTCTCCACCAATCTCTTGATCTAAAAAGTCTAAAATGGTGGACAATACATCCAAACATCAACTTTTCTCTAGAATAATCTGGCCAATCATATCCATCTTCTAAGAATTCACCTTCAGGTGTCTCCTTTTGGAATGAACCATAAACCACTCCCAATCTAGTGTCTCTCTGAATTTCTTCTACTAAAATTTCTATTGCATCAGGTAGAAGTAAATCATCTGAATCTAATTGTCCAATAAATACTCCTCTGCATAATTGTATTGCAGAGTTAGACGCGCTACCTATTCCCTCATTTTCTTGATGGACCCATCTAACTCTTGGATTATGTAAATAGTTATCCTCAATCTTCTTTAGCGTTCCATCTTTTGGTCCGTCAATCCCTATACAAATTTCTAAATCTTCAAATGTTTGATTAAGTACACTTTCAATCGTTTCAACTATGCTGGATTCAGCATTGTATGCAGGAATATAAATTGAAACTAAAGGAACTGAATGTTCCTTTCCATGTTCTTCTTTTCTATACATAACAGGTACTCTATCTATGAATATTGGCATTACTTCATTTAGACCCATTTCTCTATCAGTTTCGTTTCTACCTCCTTCTGGTTCCTGATGAAGGCCGCAAGCCTCGTAAAGGGGAATTATATAATCTCCTTTATTCCAAACCCTAAAACCCCATTCAGTATCTTCCTTGCCCCAGGCTCTAAACTCTTCATCAAAACCTCCTGCTCTTTCATAAACAGAGATGTGGAATGCTAAATTACCGCTACAGACGGCCCTAAACGGATATTTCTCAAATCTAAGATTATCCGTTTGCCTATACATTCCCATTCTCCAGTCCAAAACATGTCCATCTTTTTTGAATATCTTATTTTTACTTACTATATCGTTTAGTGACAACATATGCTCCGGACTCTCTTCGCACTTCTCTATAGTAAGTTTATTTGCATCAATATATCTTCTATGTCCACAGAACAATGATTTTTTGGATACTTCTAGGTGCTTAGCATAGACCTCAACTAGAGATGGAATAGGGGCTACATCACCATCTAATAATATTATATTTTCATATTTTGCCAGCCTTATCCCTAAATTTCGAACTGCTGCGGCCCTAAATCCATCATCCTTTTGATGTATATAATTTATTTCTAACCTGTCTCTAAATTTATCTACTATTTTCAAAGTATTATCGCTACTTCCATCATCTGCAATTACTATTTCCAGGAGATCAAGTGGATATGTCTGATGGCAAATCATTGCTAGTGTTTTTCCCAGTACTTCATTCCGATTATATACTGGAATCACAATACTTATGTTTATCTTTGGCGACCAGTCTTTTTTTGCATCTACTATTTTTATAATATTTATGTAGTCATTAGCTATCCCTTGTGGGTCAGGAATTATCAATTTTTTTGGTAATATTCCAGTCACATCCGGATATTTTAATGGTTTTGGAGTATTTACATTGGGGCCTGGTTCTATCCATGCATATGCCATATTTTTTCCCTTTACGTTAATAATATTCTCTATTCTTATGAGGCCCCTAACTTCCTGTGCCACTCTGAGTGCAATTCTGTGTTGCTTTGGTTTGTGAATATTGCAAACCATTATTCGTTCAGATTCCAATATTAATTTCTTATATTCGATGATCCCATAATGGCCAGTTGGTATTTCAGTATCATTAATAATCATCAACCTGCATGATTTAGGGATTCTTTTAGATATATCATTTAGATTATACCATTTTCCTTCATTTTTAGAATCTGAAAAGTTATTACTTACTAATCCACATTTTAAATTAATATTCTCGCCATTTTCAAAATCGATTATCATATTTTTACAATTTTTTATTTTATTGTTTTTGATAACTTCACTTATTATCTCATTATTGAATCCTGGATTGCCTATGTGAAGAATTGTATCCTCAATTTCTTCCTCACGATTTAAAGTATTTTCAAAAATGCCTGTTTCAAGACCAATTTTTTTGATTTTGCCTATTGAATTATTACTAAACACTCTTCTTTTATTGCCTGCCACATCATTCCTCCAAATATTACCTCAAACTCCATTAATTAACTTGTCAATTATTTTACTATCTAATTTTTCCCAAGTAAATGTTCCAAAATCATCAGCAATACGTCCAAAATGGCCTCCTGAAGTAGTACCCGCGTATATTGGATTCTTAAGTTTTAATCTATCTGTTATTGAATTTGGCCTAAAATCAAAAACTTTTCTTATTAGGTGTTCTAATTTTTTGTTTGAATACTCAGAACTTTCAAAAGAATTTATAGTTATATTGACATTTACTGGTTCTGCAACTCCGATTGCATATGATATTTGTATTTCACATTTTTTACAAAGCCCACTAGCAACTATGTGCTTCGCCACCCATCTAGCCATATAAGCACCTGAACGGTCAACCTTCGAGGGATCCTTGCCACTAAATGCTCCTCCTCCGTGGCGACCAACTCCTCCATAAGTGTCTACAATTATTTTCCTTCCTGTCAGCCCAGCATCCCCCTCTGGACCTCCAATGATGAACCTTCCAGTTCCATTTATTATTATTTTCATATCTTCTTTCATTAACTGTTTAGGCATCAATTTTTTAATTATTTTATTAGTTACTTCATCAATAATATAATTTCTTTCCTGGTCTTCATTATCGAAAAACTCTCCTTTAACTAAATCATCATGCTGGATTGCAATTATGATACTATCAATGTGTGTCGGAGTGCCCGCTTCATTGTATGATACTGTAACTTGGCTTTTACCGTCAGGTCTGGCCCAATTTAATTCGCCATTTATTCTAGCTTCAGTAAGGCCTAGGGTTAATCTATGTGATAATAGTATGGGTAATGGCATGTATGACCCTTTTAATATGTCGAAATCTTCAGATTCCATAGTTGCATACCCGTACATTACTCCTTGATCGCCTGCACCCTGTTCTTGGTGCAAACCTTCTCCTTTCGTAACTCCTTGAGATATGTCACGTGACTGTGTTCCAACAATGGTTAAAACTTGGCATAAATCTAAATCACTTGCATCCATCCCTATTTCTTGAGAATTGTATCCAATTTTTATTGCTACATCGCGAGCAATTTTCTCATAATTGACAATTAAATTATCCTTGATACTAACTTCTCCTCCAATTATTATGTAACTATTCGGAGGATCCCTTCCTTCCGGATTAAGGCCCTTTGTAAATACTTCAATAGCAACTCTCGCATCTGGATCTAATCTCAAACATTCATCTAATATTGAATCTGATATTAGATCACACAACTTATCAGGATGTCCTGAAGTTACTGATTCAGAGGTAGATAAATAACTCATTCATATCCTCCGTATACTCCGGTCAGTCCCACCATATTAGATATTATTGGAAATATCAATTACAAACCTTGATACAGGATTTATTCTTCGTTGGATTATGAAATCTGAAGATTCGACACTATCGGGTAATGTTGGTTATGAAGTTGCTGATTTATCGCTCGCAGAATTTGGAAGAAAAGAAATTGACATCGCCGAACATGAAATGCCAGGGCTTTTATCAATAAGGCAAAAATATTCTTCTAAAAAACCACTTAAAGACGTTAGAATAACCGGTTCACTACACATGACTATTCAAACTGCAGTATTAATTGAGACATTAGTTGATTTAGGGGCATCAGTAAGGTGGGCTAGTTGTAATATTTATTCAACACAAGATCATGCTGCTGCTGTAATTGCCGATTCCGGAATCCCGGTATTTGCATGGAAAGGAGAAACTCTTGAAGAATACTGGAATTGCACTCTTAAAGCATTACAACACTCCAATGACAAAGGTCCACAACTTATTGTAGACGATGGCGGCGATGCAACTTTGTTAATTCACAAAGGATATGAATTAGAAAATGGGAGCGATTGGATAGATACAAAATCTTCAAATCATGAAGAAACATGTATTAAAAATATTTTGAAAAAAGTATACTCTGAAAATAATACCTTTTGGACCAAATTAGTTCTGGAATGCAGGGGAGTTTCCGAAGAAACTACCACTGGTGTCTTAAGGTTGAATCAAATGGTCGATAAAGGAGTATTATTATTCCCTGCAATAAATGTTAATGATTCAGTGACCAAATCTAAATTTGATAATTTATATGGTTGCAGGGAGTCATTAGTAGATTCATTAAAAAGGGCAACTGATGTTATGATTTCAGGTAAAACTGCAGTGGTTTGTGGTTATGGAGATGTAGGAAAAGGGTCCGCTCAAGCTCTTAAATCTCAAGGTGCGCGAGTAATAGTTACAGAAATAGATCCGATATGTGCACTTCAGGCAGCCATGGAAGGATATAATGTATTAACTATTGAAGATACTTTGGGAATAGCCGATATCTACGTTTCTGCCACCGGGAATAAAGATATTATAACATTTAATCACATGTCTAAAATGAAAGATCAAGCAATAGTTTGCAACATTGGGCATTTTGACAATGAAATACAAGTTGATTCTCTGGAGTCAAATAAAAGCGTTACAAAATTAAACATTAAACCGCAAGTTGATAAATTTACTTTTCCGGCTGGAAACAGTATTTATTTACTTGCATCTGGAAGATTAGTAAATCTTGGATGCGCCACGGGCCATCCTAGTTTTGTTATGTCAAATAGTTTCTCAAATCAAACTCTGGCGCAAATAGATTTATGGACAAATCGTGATATTTATGAAAATAAAGTATATATTTTACCAAAATATCTTGACGAA